>Ga0210384_10000614_pt1 | contig 53938 bp, 46 predicted proteins | sample IncBWH2MmetaG_FD_160574 | JGI IMG/M metagenome (GOLD analysis project Ga0210384, IMG submission 160574) | Forest soil microbial communities from Barre Woods Harvard Forest LTER site, Petersham, Massachusetts, United States - Inc-BW-H-2-M | ecosystem: Environmental > Terrestrial > Soil >...
GCCCGCCGACAACGGACCCGGACTCGAAGAAGCCTGGCAAACCATGGCCGACCTGCAAAAAGAAGGCAAAGTCCGCTGGATCGGCGTCTCCAATTTCACCGCCGCGCAGCTCGAACGCGCGGAGAAAATCGCGCCGATAATTTCGCTGCAGCCCCCCTATTCGCTCATCCGCCGGCAGATCGAGATGGAAACACTCCCATACTGCGAGAAGCACGATATCGGCGTCATCGTCTATTCGCCCATGGCCTCGGGCTTGCTGACCGGCGGCATGACCCGCGAACGCGCCGCCAAACTTCCCGCGGACGATTGGCGCACGCGCAACCCTGAATTCCGCGAGCCCAAGCTCACCAAAAATTTGGAACTCGTAGATCGCCTGAAAAAAGTTGGCGCACGTTACAGCCGAACGCCCGGCGAAGTGGCCATCGCTTGGACCCTGCGATTGCCGGCAGTCACCGGCGCCATCGTCGGCGCCCGCAACGCCAAGCAATCCGAAGGTGTCATGCGCGCAGGCGAACTGGGGCTAACGCCGCAGGACATCGCGGAAATTGAAGGCGCAGCCGCCGCGCACGCCGTGCGCTAATTAAGTGGCACAGGTTTCAACCTGTGCTTTCACGTGGGAAGCAGATCCGTCCGCCAGAGCGCCCACGAATGCAGGTCAACCGGAGATAAAAAATGGATCTAGGACTCAAGAATAAAATCGCGGTGGTGTCCGGTTCAACGGCCGGAATCGGCTTGGCGATTGCTACGACGCTGGCGGTGGAAGGCGCGCGGGTGGTCGTCAACGGCCGCACGGAGGCCCGCGTCGCAGCGGCGCTGGATAAAATACGCCAACGCGTCACCAACGCCGAATTGCGCGGCGTCGCCGCCGATCTCGGCACCTCGAGCGGAGTCGACGCATTTCTCAAGCAAGTGGTCGAAGCAGATATTCTGGTGAACAATCTTGGTATCTTCGAAACCAAGCCTTTCGCGGAGATCCCCGACGCGGACTGGCTGCGGTTTTTTGAAGTGAACGTGCTGAGCGGCGTCCGCCTGACGCGAAAATATCTGCCGGGAATGCTCGCGAAAAACTGGGGCCGCGTCATTTTTATTTCCAGCGAATCGGCCCAGCAGATCCCGGTCGAGATGATTCACTACGGCATGACCAAAACCGCGCAGGTGGCCGTGGCTCGGGGCTTGGCGCAATCCGTGGCCGGAACCGGCGTCACCGTGAATTCGGTTCTAGTGGGCCCAACCGCTTCGGAGGGCGCCGGGGTTTTTGTGACCAGCATGGCCAAACAGCAAAACATATCGAGCGCGGAAGTGGAAAAGCAATTTTTCGAGAAGATACGGCCTTCCTCGCTGCTCAAGCGCTTTGAGACCACCGAAGAAGTGGCCGCCGTCGTGGCCTTCGTGGCCAGCACGCAGGCTGTGAGCATCAACGGGGCCGCCGTTCGCGCCGAAGGTGGCGTCATCAGCAGTATTTTCTAGTTTCCTTCCAGCCCTTGACTGGGCTGCGATGGCGGGTCGGCAACCGCCACCTTGCATCCTTTGCCTAAGCGCGCAGATAGTCCGGCTTCCAGTTCTTGACCAACTGTTTGATAGCTTTGCGTTCTTCGAGTTTGTCGGCCAGCACCTTGCGCGCAAGCGCAGGCAGCTCGGCGTCGCTGGCAAAGCGCAGCGAGACTAGTTGCGCCACGCTGAATTCTTCGATGCGCGGCTGCAGGTCGGCGGGCAGCAGGCGTCCGTAGCGCACGCGCTCTTCGAGCCGGATCACGCGGTCCTGCACCTTCAACGTAGCCACCCGTGCGGTCAGGAACCCGAGAAGCAGCGCGAACGCCACTACTACCGCGATGAATCCATCGATCGAGTAATTCCAAGTTTTCAAGCGGTAAATCGACCAGCCGAAGTTGAAGATGAACACCGGTAGAACAAAAAAATGGAACGGCGGAAAAAACTTAGTGTGGTTCGCGAAGTTCTGCTCATCCATCGTAGACCTCCATTTCCGTGAGATTCTAGCAGAACCATCACAAATCCTAGAATCAAAGCCCCGCAGTTCTGCATCCAACGGTATATGCGATACTCGTGGACGTGGGGCGCCAATGCGGCGGAAGCCGCGGATGAAACGGGGAGAACGAAGATGGTCAAGGCGAGCTGGGGCGGCAAAGTGATCGCGGAGAGCAAGGCGTGCGTGGTCGTGGAAGGAAACCAGTATTTCCCGGCGGATGCGGTGGGAAAAGAGTTTCTGAAGCCAAGTAGCCACACTTCGGAGTGCCCGTGGAAGGGCACAGCGCACTATTACCACGTGGAAGTGGACGGGATGCGGAACGACAACGCCGCATGGTATTACCCGCAGCCCAAAGCAGGTGCCGAGCAAGTCAAAGATCGGATCGCTTTTTGGAAGGGCGTGCGCGTCGAGGCCTGAGGGCTTAGCTTAAACCGTTGCCAGTCCTTTGTAGGCAAGCCGTCACAAAGCTTCGTGGGTCGTGCCTTGTGGGTCGCGCCTTTAGGCGCGACATCAGAACCAGGCTCACGAGCGCTTTAGCGCCTGAAGTACGGACTTTGGCTGGCCCGACGGATGACTAGCCGCTGTCCATCACTCCGTGCACTCCCTAAGAATTGAAGATGACTTCACTTGGCCGTTTCGTTCTTGAAGACAGCGCCGTCGTGCATCACGAAACGCACGTGTCCTAACACGCTGATGTCTTTCAGCGGATCGCCGGAGACGGCGATCACGTCGGCGTAAGCGCCCGGAGCCAGGACGCCAATTTCCCCTTTCATTTCTAGCATGTCAGCGGCGCGCGAGGTGGCGGCCTGGATGGCATCCATCGGCCCCATGCCAAGCCCGACCATGCGGGGAAATTCTTGCGCCAGAGGTTCTGTCCAGGGCATGCCGCCCATGTCGGTACCGAAAACGATCTTCAAGTGCGCCTGCATGGCCTTCTTGAATGAAATTTCATGCACGGCAGCTCTGGCGCGGTCACGCTTTCCCTCCAGCGTATCCGCGGGAGCCCAATCGTCGTAATACGGCGAGAGCGTGGGGCAATACCAAGTGCCTTGGCGGGCCATCTGCGCGATTTGCGCGTCGGTGATTTCCAGGCCGTGCTCGATGGAATCGCAGCCGCCATCGAGTGCCCGCTGCAAGCCGATGCCGTTGTAGGCGTGGCACGCCACTTTTCTCTGCCAGCCGTGCACTTCGTCGACGATAGCTTTCAATTCTTCAACGGTCAGCGTGGGCTGCGAAATGAGATTGCCCTGCTTGTCCACCCACGAACGGTGGGTCATGTACACCTTGATCCAGTCTGCGCCATGTTCGAGCTGTTGCCGCGCAGCCTTGCGCGCTTCCACGGGGCCATCCACGATTTGCGCCCCTCTCGGCATGTCCAGCTCCGGCGCGTAGCCTTCCAGGTTGTATCCGCCAGTGGTGGAAATCGCGCGCGTAGCGCAAAACAGCCGCGGTCCAGGAATCGTGCCTTCCGCGATGGCCTGCTTAATCTCGACGTCGCCGTAGCCCGCGCCTTCGGTCTCGACATCGCGCAGCGTCGTAAAGCCCTGCTCGAGCGCGCGACGGCAAGCAAAGGTCGCGCGCGCCGCCCGCAGTGCAATCCCCGCCTTCAAGATGTTCTCGTCGTAGCCGCCCTTCTTAGGGTCTTCGCCCCAAAGAAAGATGTGCGTATGCGAATCGATCAGTCCAGGCAGCACCGTGGAAGAAGATAGATCGATGACCGTAGCCCCTGCGGGAATTTGCGCCGAAGCATCGGTGATCTTCTCGATACGATCGCCGCGCACGAAGATGAGCTGATTCTTGCGAACCGCGTCGCTGGCGCCGTCGATCAGCGCCCCAGCGCGAATCACGGTGAGTGCCGGAGGCGTTTGCGCCCGCCCGGTGCCGGACATCATTGCCAACAACAAACACGTCGCCAAGAAAAGACAACTGCAGAAAGTTAGCCTACGCATAAATTTCCCCCGGGAGAGCGGCGGGTAGCTTGCCGTAGAGGGTCGCGATTTGCAAGGAAGAGCGATTGGCACGGGGCAGGGTCTTGAAGCTGGTTTCGCCTGGGATTCGCTTTCCCTCCATCTGTATTTTCCCCTTGACTCTCACGTAACGTCGCACTTTACTCTGCATCTCACCAGCAAGTTGGGAGGGCGCGATGCTTCTAATCAGCGAGTTTGCGCGAGCGGGAAATGTCACCATCCGGGCACTTCGATTCTATGATGAAGTTGGGTTGCTTTCCCCTGCGCACGTTGTTCCGGAGAACGGTTACCGGCGGTATTCCCCGGCACAATTCGCCCAGTTGAATCAGATTCAGGCTTTCAAGGACATGGGCTTTTCGCTTCGGGAGATTCGGGAACTCCTGCAACGGCCTCTCGCCCCTCAGGAACTACGCGCAGTCTTGGAAGAGCGCCGGGAAGTTCTCCGGAAGCGCGCACGCGCCGCCGCCGGCCGGCTTGAAAGAATTGAGTCTCGGTTGAATAGCATTCCCGCTGGCAGTCCACAAACGCACCCGACCGTCATGCTGCGGACGTCGCCGGGGCAATCGGTAGTTTCCCTTCGGGAAAAACTGCAAAACTACAATCAGGTGGATGAACTATTCACAACACTCGAACGGCGCGTGGATCCGCGAGTGCTTCACGATCAACGTGGAGCTATCTTTCACCGCTGCCTCGAAGGAGACGGCGAGATCGATTGCGAAGCCGTGCGATTCCTCAAACATCCCGTTGCCGCGATTCGAGGCTTGAAGGTATATGAATCCCAGCGCACTCGTGTCGCTTTTACCTACCACTACGGCTCTGAAGACTCCATCTACACAACCTACCAATCGATGACCGGTTGGATCGCGGCCCAGGGCTATCAACTTTCCGCAGCAAAACGGGAAATTTACTGGCCGGCACCGGAACACGAAGACCAAAGTAATTCGCTAACTGAAATTCAATTTCCTGTTATCCGATTGCGTGGCGTGGCCCGGAGCACGCAGTAGAAGGCATCCTATTGAGCTCAGGTCTGTGGCCCCGTTTGGAAGCGTTCATACAACGCAGAAAGACACAAGGAGGTTTCTCGGTGAAAACCTGGTCAGCAGTAGTGAGTTTCGCGCTGGTTGGAGTAATGCCCGTAGCATTGAAATTCGATCAGCAAAAGGAGAATCCGAAGGTGAACCGCACGGAAGCAGCTGTGAATTTCATCAAATCCGATACGTTGCCGCCCGCCGTCGGCTACTCGCAAGCAGCGACTTTTAAGAGTGGGCGCTTGGTCTACGTTGCCGGGCAAGTGGCCATGGATCCCTCCGGCAAACTCGTAGGGCCGGGAGATTTCCGCGCTCAGGCGGAGCAGACCTTCGAAAATTTGAAGGCGGCACTCGCGGCAAGCGGGGCGAGCTTCGACAACGTCGTCAAGCTGAACAGCTACTTCGTCGACATCAAGCAAGCGCCCGTCTTTCGTGAGGTCCGCGATAAGTACATCAACGCAACCCATCCTCCCGTGAGCACCGCGGTGGAGGTGCGCCGCCTGGTCCGCGAAGAGTGGTTGCTTGAAGTTGAAGCCATTGCAGTCGTGCCGGACTAGTTGCTACGCCACAGAGGTAGTCCGATGCAACTACTCGCAATGGACCGCTCGACCTTGAGCGTTGTAATGTTCGGCTCCTTCCTCCCGAGCCTCTGGTCGACATCGCCGTGGCCGTCTGCGTGCCAGGTTCCTAACGCCCGTAAATCAGAACGTGGGCGGTTCCCTTAATGGTTTTGCGGTCTCCTTTCGGTCCAGTCGGGGGCGTAAAGTCCGCGGTGACCAGAAACAGATTCTGGGTCTTCGGATCGAATCCCATGGTCTTGGCGCCGTATTCGGTCTTGATCTCTTCGACCGGGGTCAGCTTGTCCGGCGAGTCTTCGTGGAAGACGTGGAGCACGCCTGTGCGGGTGGAGGAGAAGACGAGACCGGTCCCAGGGTCATAGACGTTGGCGTCCACTCCAGCAGTAATGGGGAAGGACTGGAGCACCTTTCCGTTATCCGCGTCCATCATGACCAAGGTAGTGGGGTTGCGTCCCGCCGAGAACAGCCGACGGTGCTCCGTGTCCATGGCAAGAGCGACGGCTTGTCCAGCTGGCTTGATGGACCACCGCGTCTTGACCGTCAGCGCGTGGGTATCGATGGCCACCACGTCGCTGGTCGATTCGTTGTTGTCGTAGATCGTGCCGTTGCCATCGGGAACCGGTTGCTCCGGGCCGCCGCCCATATCGATGGTCTTGATCATGGTTTCCTTCACCGGATCGATCACCGAAGCGTTCTTGCTGTCACCATTGAAGGTGAACACCAGCTTCGACGAAGGATCGTAGGTCAGCGAGTCGGTGTCCGGATAGGTTTTGATCTCGCCGGTGACCTTCAAAGTTTTGATGTCGAAGACTAGGACTTTGGCCGCATCGCCGTCGGTGATGAATCCCTTGTTCAGCTCGGGCACCACCGCCACGCCGTGGCACTTCTTCAATCCCGTGATGGCGCCTACGACAGCGAAAGTATCCGCATCCAGCACCTTCACCTCGGCACCATGCGCAATGTAGACCCGGCGCCCTGCGGGATCGACGGTGACGTAGTCGAAATACTCGGCGTCACCTGGTGCCGCCCCTATCGGGACGCTCTTGACCAGGTGATAGCCGCTGCCCGGCGGACTTGCCAAGGCAATGGTTCCGAGGAGCACGAGGGAGAGACAGACGGCAAGAAAAGCGACACCCAAGACTTTCATCGATGAACCCTCCGTTTGAAACCTTCAGAGCTGGTTTTCACCATTATCGATATAATGCTCTGGCGAAGCTTACTGGCAGATAAATTTTAACTGAAGGATTTTAATTTAGCGCCGTCTGGCCCGGCACCCGTAAGCAAGACAGTCCGAGCCGCGTTTGCACTGGCAGGTCAACCGATCCGGTTCGTTCTCGGAAATGGCTCCGAAACCGCCTTATTCGCGCAGGCCCATCAAAAAATGCCAAGCTCGGCGTTGGCTGGTAGAACGGATCTCATAAACCATTCTTCGGGAAGGCACGACTTCAGTGGTGCCGCTAAAGCGCACCAATTCTTGGGCTTTAGCCCCTGAGGTTTCTTTACTTTCGACAGCCCCGATTTATGATGTGGCTTAAGGCTTCTAGTCGGAAGGGCTACCGGTGCCAACGGGATAAACAATGATCTCGACAGCCCCCCAGCCTGATTCGTCGTTTGCACCAAGCTTCTTGCCTATTCCCAGGGTCTTGAGCTGGGCGTCATCGAAACCGAAATTGCCGACGAGATAAGCGCGCACCACCGCGGCGCGGGCCTGCGTCAGGACCAGGTCTTTCTGTGCCTCCCCGGTCATGCCGGTAGAAACGACCACAACCGCGATTCCAAACTCATTGCCGGCAAGAAAGCGCCCCGCAGCGGCCAAAGAACCCTGGTTCTTCAGTTTGGCTGTGTCGATTTTGTCGAAAAGGCGTTTTGGCTCGTACGTAAACGTTTTGAGAGGCGAGCCTTCCGGCAGGCGCGCAATTTCGTTCTTTGCCATGTCCGCGGAGTCTTCATAGCCGCGTTTCTTGAAATACCCGCGCAACAGGAAGTTTTGCTTCAGGGCCTCCATGTTTTCCTGGAAGTCCGCAATCCCCGCTTGCGCGTGGAGCACGGTATCGCGCATACCCGCCGTGGTCTGGTCCAATTCGTTATACATTTTCCGGTCGTTGACCAGGGCCCCGATGGTTCCCTGACCTTGGTTAATCTTGGTGCTGATAGAACTCAGATTCGCCGTGGCCACAGTGATGTTGCCAAGAGCTTCCTGACTACTGTCCAGAATAGCGTCGGTCTTCTCAATCAGGTCGGCAATGACCAGCGGAGGCTGGCTGGCGATCATATCGCCGTCTTGTACGTTCGGCGCGTGGCCAGATCCAAACGAGATGGAGACATACTCATTGCCCAGAAGGCCTTCGGTCTGGATGCCGGCTATCGAGTCCTTCTTGATGATGTCGTGAGTCGAGCGCTCCAGATCCATCAGCACGGTGATTTTGCCGCTCGGGTTATCGGGTAGCTCAATGGCGCGAACACTGCCGCTGTGGACTCCCCCCACCCGCACCTCGGCGCCGCTATCCAGCCCAACTACGGTGGGGAACTGGGCCTTCAATCGATAGGTGGAGGTAAAGAGATATTGCCGGTCGCCGATGAGGAAGACTCCCGCCGCCAGAATCAGCAGCGTCGCAATGATAAAAGCTCCCAGCCTGGCCGCTCTTGACATACGTGCTCCTATGAATCCCGCTTGAAGAATTGGGCGACAAATTCGTCGTCGCTTTTCTCGAGCTCCGCGAAGGTGCCTTCGATCACGACGTTCCCTTGGTGCAACAGCACAATGCGATCCGCAATAAGCTTGGCGCTGTGCAAGTCGTGGGTGACCACGATGGAGGCCACGTCGCGCTCTTCTTGCAGCTTGAGAATCAAATCGTCGATCTCGCGGGAAGTGATGGGATCGAGCCCCGCGGTGGGTTCATCGAGCAACAGGATGCCCGGCTCGAGGGCCAGCGCGCGCGCCAGTCCTACGCGTTTCTGCATGCCACCGGAAATATCGCTGGGCATTTTCTGGAGTGCGCTTTCCATACCCACGCTGGCTAGTAATTCCTCGACGCGGTCTCCGCGTTCCGAAGCCGTCATTTTTGTGTGGCGTCTAAGAGGAAACGCAACGTTCTCTTGCACGGTAAGGGAGTCGTAGAGTGCGGCGTGCTGAAATAAGAAGCCCATCTTCTTCCTGATCGCGTTCATCGTCTCGACGTTGGATCCGGTGATTTCCTGCCCGTGAATACGAATCGATCCCGAGTCCGGCTGCTGGAGCCCGATGAGCAGCCTCAGCAGCACGCTCTTGCCAGTTCCACTGCGGCCCAGCACCACCAGCGTGCTGCCACTGGCCACGGTTAGGTCAACGCCGTTCAAGACCTTTTGCGCACCGAAGGCCTTATGTAAGCCCTGTATGGCCACGGCGGGACCGGCGCCGTTCTGTTCGGCATTTTGAATCGCGTGGTCGTCGCCGCTCTGTGCCGCCTGTGACGCGACTGCTTGCTCTGCGTGCATCATGGAAAGAACACCAGGATCAATTTCACCAAAATGACGTCGGCCAGAATGACAAAGAGGGAAGACAAGACTACAGAACTGGTGGCCGAACGACCCACGCCCTCCGTGCCGCCCTGGCTGCGCATTCCCTGGAAGCAGGCGATGGTCCCAATCAGCAGCCCGAAAACCGCGGTGCGGAAGGTGGGCGCCAGGAAGTCACTGAAGCTGGTGCCGGCAAATCCCGTGTGGAGGAATTTGTGGAACGAAATCGGATCGGCCAAAGTATCCACAATCCACCCGACCAACACACCGCAGAAATCGGCAGCCAGCGTCAACAGGGGTAGCATCAGGATGCACGCGAGGATCCGTGTGAAGGCCAGCAGCTTGTAGGGATTTACGCCGGAGGCTTCGATGGCATCGATCTGCTCGGTGACCTTCATGGACCCCAACTCCGCGCCGATGCCGGCCCCCACCCGGCCGCTAACTACCAAGCCGGTCACGATCGGGCCCGTTTCGTGAATGATCGAGAATATGACTGCGGCGGGAAGCAAGGACTTGGCGCCGAAGCGCACCAAGCTGTACCGGCTTTCCAAGGCCAGGACCGCACCGATAGCGGCACCCGCCAGGGCAACCAGCGGCAGCGATTTGGAACCTATATCGTCCAGCTGGCGAACTAGTTCGCGGCCTTCAAGAGGAGGTCTTACCGCCGCGCGCAGCACTTGCCAGACAAAAATCCCGAGCTCCCCAAACCACTCGAGGAAGCCGTTGATCGGGCTCCACAGGGAAGTGAGCGTAGCTCGCAGGAGCGACGTAGCCTCGGGTGCGTCTTGGCTGATCGAGCCGGAGGGAATCTTGGCGGTATAGCTCATAACTGGGCTCAGGGATTCGAGTTGGCTGCCGAGTCCGTCGCTGCCGATGCGGGACGATTACCCCGGCCAAATAGGGTGTGGCGTCCTCCATAAATGAACTCCTTGGCGATATTTCCGCCCACAAACGCCAGGAGGGCATAGTTGCCCATGCGCAACCCGTCTTTGACACCGTAGCGGCTCGGATACCACCCGTAGACGGCGGTCATCGTGCCAGCGTAGGGCGCGACCAGCGCAGGGAATGACAGGCGACGATGGCCGTCGTCGCCGCGGCGGGCAGTCACCGTGGAAATCACGGCGTGCTCTAATCGCCGAAATACCCCTTTGCACTCACAGCGGTAATAGATCGTGTCTTCCCCGAAGGCCTTGGCCAGTCCGTAGCGCGTACTGGTCGTTACCATCGCGATGCCGAAGTCGGAACCCACCCGCTCGCCGTAGGCGTTCGCGCCCTGGCCCCACTCCGGAGGCGTCTTATCCGCTTGATTGATGGCTCCCAAGATCGCCGCGCCAGCTATGGGATAGGGGCCGAAGGTATCGAAGAAGTAGTTCCGAAGCTTGGTTCTTTCCGTCGGGCGGCTGTAGGTGAGGTCCAGTTTTGGTATCGTTGCGCTGGAGGCGGGCGAAACGGCAGTGAGTACAGAGGAGGATCCCGCGGCGGCGGATTGCGTTTTTCCCAGTGGCGCGAGCGCTGCCAAGCCCGCGACGGTCATCAACATAGGGACAACCCGGAGGAACCTCTTCATGTGGAACTCTCCTTACCTGGAACTTCCATCTTGCGATTAAGGGTGGCTGCGTCGATAAGCCAGAGAGGGACAAATCCCCAAACCATAGATAGCATCGGGAGACTCGTCTGTCTGTCTCGAAGGGAACACAATGCCCCGCAGCACCCTTTTTTTTCAGGTACTTACACTGCGGGTCTGTGGGGCCGGACGGGGATGAACGACAAGGCAGCTAAGCGCGATCTAGGTTGTTGTAGATAGCTTCGATGTTGCCGGTCAAGCGATCTTCCAGGGGCGTTCTCTGACCCAGGTAGATGGTGAATTTTGCGAGGTTGTCGGCGACGTAGTCGCCGTAGCCGTCGGCTTGCAAGGTTTTGAGGGATGTAGGCGTGATGGATTTCTGTAGTTCGGGTAGCGGCTTGCCGGCCTTCTTGGCGTCTTCGACGATTCCGGTCAGTTCCTGAATGTAGTTACGCATTTGCAGCATGCGGGCGCGGTCGCGGTGCACCGGGCCGTGTCCCGGTATGATGCGATCGAAGGGCAGTTCGCCGACAGAGCTGATGGTCGCGGGCCAGGGTTTGGGGTAACCGTCGCCGATGTTGGGCAGGAAGCCGATGATGACGTCTCCAGCGGCTACAGCGCGCTTCGTGGGGCTGAAGACCACTACGTCTCCGGCGGTGTGGGCCCGGCCATGAAACTCGACGTGCAGGTCGCCCATGGGGTCCTTGATAACGTGGGACTTGTCGAACGTGATGGTGGGCAGCTCGAGGGTGTAGCTCTTCATTTCCGCTTGGTAGGCCTGGAGCTGGCCAATCAGCCCTTGGCAATACTCCCGGTCGGCGGCCGAGGCAGCTTTGGCGAGGCGCGCCTGCAGGCTGTCGATCTGCCGGGGGACACTGTCGAGCGTTTCCTGCATGCGATTGCGGGAAAGCTGGGTCATCAGTTGCTTGGTTTGCTCGCTGGCGATGATGTCGAGCTTAGTGCTGGCACTCTTGTAGGCCGCATCGCCTTGCGTGTGGTCCCAATGAAAGTGCGTGTTGACCAGATAACGCACCGGCTTGGTCGTGATTTCCTTCTTGATCTGGGCGATGAGCGCAGCGGCGGCAGAAGGTTTGGAGTGGGCGTCGACCACCAATACATCGTTGGAGTTAACGAAGATGGCGGCGTTGCAATTGGTCAGGACCTGCGGCCGAGCCAGCGCGGCGTAAACATCGTCGGCGACTTTCTCGATGGCGAATAAATTGGTGGCCGCGCCGGGCGCTTGGGCACGCGCCCACGTAGCGCGCAGAAAAGCCGTCTCGATTACGGTCGCGCCAGCAAGAATTCCCCCGAAGGCTCGGGCGAAGAAATCGCGCCGCGAATGTACATGAATGTGGTCATGCATGGAGGGTCCTCCCCGAAGCTGCGTTCTCTTCTTTTCCGTCGCAATCTATTCGCTCTACTCTAGAAGTGCTAGCCCAAATCACTCTTGCCGTTACCAGTCACCTTGTCACTATTCACCAGTCACCCGCCTTTAGAAGACGTGACGTCCACGCAATTTGGCACAGGCTCCTTACGGTGCGGCGACGATTGGTAGCTCGATGAAGGTGGATTGATCGGGCGCGTGGTAGATGCGCTGGGTGGCTTTGCGGTAGTCCCCGGGCTTGGCCCAGAAAATATTGGGGACGAAAGTCTGTGGGTTGCGGTCGTAAAGCGGAAACCAACTGGACTGGATCTGGACCATGAGGCGATGCCCAGGGAGGAACACGTGGTTGGCAGTCGGTAGGTTGAAGCGATAGAGCAGCGGCTTATCGGAGGCCAGTGCCTTCGGGGTTTCCAGGCTTTCGCGATAGCGGCCGCGGAAGATATCGGCCGAAATCATGAGTTGATAGCCGCCCATGTTGGGCTGGCCGGCGACTTCGTCGGGGTAGACGTCGATTAGCTTGACGACCCAGTCGGAGTCCGTGCCGCTGGTGGAGGCGAGAAGATTGGCGACCGGTTGACCACTGATCTTAACCGGGGTGGTGAGGACTTCGGAGGTGTAGACGAGGACGTCGGGGCGACCGGAGGCCTCGCGCTGATCGTCGACAAGCCACTGCGACCACGTGAGGCCGTTGCTGTAGCCCATCGGTTGACTGGGGCGAGAGCGGTAGGGAACTGGCTTCGCCGGATCGGAGACGTATTCGTCGAAGGGTGCTTCGGAGGATTTTGGAGTCGTGAAACCAAGCTTGAGGCCGGCGGTGAGATAGAGCGGAGTTGGCTTGGGAGAGCAGCCTGCGGCGCAGCCCGAGGGCCAGGATTGCAAACGTCGCCAGGTGTTGGTGCCGGTTTCATAGGCCGAGACTGGAGGTACGTCGGCCCTGGGCGCTGGGTCCTTCAGGTATTGAGCGAGAAACGGTCCGAGGATTTCTCGCTGGAACTGGAGCGAGGTGTCGGCATTGAATTTCAGGGTGCCGAGGTTGCTGCCGTCGTCGATCTCTTGGCCGTGATGCCATGGACCCATGACCAGGAAAACCTTGTCGTTGTTGGTGTCCTTCGGTTTGATGGCTTTGTAGACGGCGATGGCGCCGTAGATATCTTCTTGATCCCACAGGCTGTGCACCAGCATGATCGGGACCTTGAGCGGCTGAGCGGCGAGGATTTTGTCCACGGCTTGGTCGCTCCAGAAGGCGTCGTAGCTGGGATGCTCCAGGATTTTGCGCCAGAAGCCGACCTGTTCGAGACCGTGGCGGCGGCCCAGCTCGCCAGCGGAGCCTGACTCCATGAAAACATCGTAGTCGTCGAAGTGGCTGGTCCACCATTTGGCCTTGTTGTCGCGGGTGCCTGCTTGTTCATAGATATAGCCCATGTTTTGCTGGCGGAAGGCGCCGTTGTGGAACCAGTCGTCGCCCATCCAACCGTCGACCATGGGATTCATGGGGACGGAGACTTTGAGGGCCGGGTGCGGATTGACGAGGGCCATCAGGGGGAGGAAGCCGTCGTAGGAAATTCCCAGGATGCCGACCTTGCCGTTGCTTTCTGGGATGTTTTTGACCAGCCAGTCGATGGTGTCGTAAGTATCGGTGGCGTGATCGACGGGCGTGGGATTTTGCGGCCCGTGCAGGGGGCGGTTCATGACGTAGTCGCCCTCGGAGCCGTACTTACCGCGGACATCTTGCACCACACGGATATAGCCGCCTTCGAGGATGACTTCGAGTGCGTTGTCGTAGCCGTTGAGGATCGGGCCGAGGTGGGCGCTGTTGGCGTGGCCAGTGAGTTCGTTGGCGTCGTAGGGCGTTCGCGTGAGGAGAATTGGCGCGCCCTTGGCGCCTTTGGGGATGAGGATCACGGTGTGCAGCTTGACCGCGTCGCGCATCGGAATCATCACTTCGCGGCGGACGTAGTCGAAGCTGTCGGTAGCAGGGACGAGCTTGGCAGGCGTTTCACTGGGGTAGTTGGGGTAGAGGGCCGGCGGTGTGGGAGTTTGGGCGACGGCGGGCGTGACCAGCAAAAGAGTAAGGAGTAGCGGCGCGAGCAAAACTAGAGTGCTAACACGGCGAATCCGAGTCATAAGAGTCTCTCAGAAGTACGAAGGATGAAATGCGCCCTGTTCCAAGGATTGAGCGGCGGGATTATAGCTCCGCGTGGGTTCGCACGCCAGCCTTGCGGCGGGAAACCTATCATTCTGGCAACTGAGGCACAGCTAAGAAATGGCTCCCTTGCGCAAGCGATGACGTTTCAAGAGCTGTCGCTCCAGCGATTCGGCGATAAAGAATCCGCTGGCCCTCAACTGTTGGAGCACCTGCGTGAAGTCACGCACCAAGCCGATCGTGTCGGCTCGTTCCAAAACGCCTAGAGTTCCTGACAGCGGAAGATTCCGGCTTAGGGCGATAGTACGCCCGACCTGCTCGTCGATCAAAAGGATATCCGCCTGTATGGTTTCTGCTAGCAGAATGGCTTGGCGTTCGCCCTGATGCAGAGTGGCCGGAAACGTTGCAGCGTCAGGTTCTGGCAGCGTGCGAACCTCGAACCAGGCGGGGAGAGACAAGACCCGCCGGCGCACGTTCTCCGGTGTTCTGGTCTCCGTCAATTCTTCGTGCACGGCTGCAGGCACAATGACCTTTTCAAATAATTGGCCGAGCAGGTTTTCTTGTTCAATAGCGATCAGGTAGCGCAGGGGTGTCGTGTTGGAAACAGCGATCATGCCGCCGATACGTCAGCGTGGCTGGCGGCGTGACGCCGCATCGAAGAGCGCCGCCTCGCGATCGAGATCGGCTTCTCCCATCACGGAGAGCGGAACCTGGTGTTGCCCGAGAAAATCTTCGGTCCCGATTCTTGATAAGCCCAGCATTTCCGAGACGTCGTAAAGAGAAAGAGTTTGCTGCCGGTAACCTTCTAACGCTAGGGCTTCGAGAACCCGTCGGGGCACATCGCCCCCAGAGGCGGCAAGGCGTTGAGCCACGGCGTCTGGGATGCGGAGGGTGACTTCCATATCTTGAAGGTTAACATAGAGAGCTCTTTTTCGGTGGCCGTGCCCATAATGAATGCTGATGCACAGCGCGGAGCGGGCACGGCGTGCCGTGTCCCTACGAACCGTACCTATGGGGGATTTTTGCGGCGCACAGCAGCGGGTTAGGTGCCAAGAAGGTTGGATTGCAGGCGCGAGTAGTTGTGTTCGTGGGCCCAGAGGGAGAGGGGGATGGCGGCGAGGTCGTCGACGATGGGGACGGCATGGCCGTCCTTGGTTAGGTCGATGGTGCGGATGTAGAACCTGCAGGTGTCACACGACTCGACGCGGATGTGGGGGAACTGTTCCGCGACGTAGACCGGGAGCTTGTCTTCGGCCTCTTCGCCGCATGCGGGGCAGAGGATGCGGCGAAAATCCCATTCGTTGAGGCAGAAAGAGCAGACCAGGCGGCGCTTCCCGCCGTCGCCCTCGGGGCGAAGCACGCCGAGCAGCGGCGCGGAGCCGCACAGCCCGCACACACGCTGGGTGCCATCGAGGTGCGGCGGCGGCCGGTGAACCACCAGGAACTCCGCGTAGGGCTGCAGGAAGACCCGCAGCGCGAAGTCGGTCAGCGCTTCGGCGGCGCGATCCGGCGGTTGCTGAGGCTCCAGCGCGGCGGGGTGCTGGACGCTGCCTCCCGCTCCCCAGTAGACGGTCAGAAAAGTGATCCAGGCCGCGGGGCCTTGCAGCGAAAGCTGGCGTGCGGCTTCGGAGACTGGGGCGGGCCCCACGCTTTGCAGCAGAGCGAGAAGCTCGGGAAAAAACTGCAGCAGGGCGGCGAGATTCAGTTCGGAGCGCAGGCCGTCATTGGGGCCGAGGAGCGGCTGGTTGTCGCCGTGCTGCGCAAGCTGAGTGTAAAGGCGCTGCTGAAACGCGGTGAGATGAGCATAGAAAGAGAGAATTTCCGCGGCAAAGGGATGCAGTGTGCCAAGGTGTTCCGCGCGGCGAATGCGCGCGCCGTAATCGGGAGCGCCGGGTTGTGCAGCCGTCATTTGCGAGGCGTGGACGATTCCACAATCTCTTTATACCATCCCGGATGGTACCTTCTCGCAAATTCCTCGGAGACGTCGCCGCGGATCACCGAGCCGAACGCGCCGCGTTCCGCAAAGACGCCCATATAGACGTGAATCAAGAAAAGGCCGATGGTAAGCAGCGCGGCGGAGGCATGGGTCAGCACCGCCGCGTAGCGCAGCCAGCGGAGACTCCAGGGAATGTACTCCGGGAACCACAAGACCACGCCGCTCAGCAGCAACAAAATCGCGCACAGGAAGAATCCCCAGAAGAGAAACTTCTGGCCGGCATTGTAGCGGCCGGCGGGAGGCATCTTTTCGTCCTGGTTGGTGATGTAGTAGCGCATGGAGCCCCACCAGGCCTTATCCACGGCGGTCATGTGCATCTGCGAAGCCCACATGTTGTACATCTGCAGGACGCCACCGACGAAAATCAATCCAATCCAAGGGTGCAACATGCGCGAAACCGGGGCTCCGCCTAGTATGACCGCCAGCCAGAACAGCCACGGGGACCAGAAAGCCAGGCCGGTCACCAGCAGGTAGAGGTAGGAAAATCCGGCGACCCAGTGGATGAGCCGTTCGTGAAAGGCATAACGCAGGATGTGGCCGTGAGGAAGCAACTGCTCCTGATGACTCATGGCTGTTTACCCTCGTGCGGCACGAGATCTTCCTCTTCGCGGGCCTTAGGACCGAAGCGCAGGTAGTGTACGAACAGACCGATCAAACCGCCGATCATCGCGGCGTTGCCGAGCCATTTCAGCGGGCCTTTCCAAAGCCTGACGGACCATGGGATGTGCGGATCTTTCGGCAGGCCGCCATAAATTTCGGGTTGCGTGGCGTCGTGCAGAACGTAAATTACGCCGGTGCCGCCGACACCGGGTGGATCGTACACGCCAGCGTGCGGGAAATTGGAGTGCTCGCGGAGCTGTTTGGCGCGAGTCTCGGCCAGTTCCTTCATGTCGTCCTTGCTGCCGAAGTGCAGGCAGCCGGTGGGGCAGGACTTGATGCAGGCGGGCTCAAGCCCTTCGCTGACTCGGTCAGTACACAGCGTGCACTTGAACACGCGCTTGGTCTGCGGATTGAACTTGGGAATATTGAACGGGCAGCCGGTGATGCAGTAGCCGCAGCCGATACATTTATCCTGCTGAAAATCGACGATGCCATTGGTGTATTGGATGATGGCGCCGTCGGAGGGGCAAGCGGCCAGGCAGCCGGGCTCGGCGCAGTGCATGCACTGATTCTTGCGCATCAACCACATCAGCGTGCCGTCTTCGCGTTCGTGCTCGTTGAAAAGGATCAGGTTCCAGTAGTTCCACCGAGTCTCCGGCATGGTCTGGTAGGTATTGCCGAAGATGGTTTCGCCAAAGGGCAGATCGTTCCACTCCATGCAGGCAACTTCGCAGGCCTTGCAGCCGATGCAGGTGGTGGTGTCGATGAGTTTGCAGACGGTGTACTGGCGCTGGGTGTCTTCGCCGGGAACGGTCCCAGCGTGAGCGGAAATTTTCTGGATGCGCAGTGTTTCCTGGCTCATGGCATCCTCTACGCTTTCTCGAGCTTCACCAGGAAGCCCTTGAATTCCGGCGTGTAAGCGTTGGGATCAACGACCGTCGGCGTGAGCAGATTCACCAGCGTCCTCGCGTCCTTGCCTTCGTCCTCGGCGATTCCCCGATAGCCTTGATGAATGGGGATACCGATCTGGTAGATTTTCTTGCCGTCGATCATCATGGCCTTGATGCGCTTCGTAACCATGGCCTTCGCGATGTACTCTCCGCGGATGCTCGACACCTTTACCTTCTCGCCTCCGACGAGCCCCATCTCGTTAGCCATCTCTGCGGAAATCTCCACGAACGCCTCCGGCACCAGCTGCACGTTCATCGGATTATTCTTCGTCCAGTAGTGATAGTGCTCCGTCAGGCGGTAGGTCGTGCATACCACGGTGTAACCGTCCTTCGGCGTGGCGTATTTGTCGTCCGGAGTTTTGAAGCGCTTCACTACCGGATTGTGCGTCTGCGCCGGATGAAGGGGGTTGTCAATCGGACTCTCGGTCGGTTCATAGTGTTCCGGGAAAGGTCCATCTGCAAAGGCCCCGAGGGGGCCAAAGATTCGCCCTACGCCTTCCGCGTTCATGATGAACGGGCCCATGTGATCTCTCGGCTTGGAATCGACCTTGAAGTCCACCACGTCGTTGCCAACCCATTTTTGCAGGTCTTCGTTCCACCAGACTTGCCTTCGCGAGGCATCCCACGGCTTGCCGTCCAGGTCGCAGGACGCGCGGTTGTAGAGCACCCGCCGGTTCGCCGGCCACGACCAGCCCCAACCAGGATGCACGCCCATATTTGAGGGGTCCGAAGGATCGCGGCGCGCGGTCTGATTTCCCGCTTCGGTGAAAGAGCCGGAGTAAATCCAGTTGCCGCAAGACGTCGTACCGTCGTCTTTCAACCACGCGAAGCCGGGAAGCTGCTGGCCCGCCTTTATTTGCTGCTTGGTGGCGGGATCCTCGAGATCCGCCAGCGCCTTGCCGTTGATTTCCTTCAGTACTTCCGCCAGCGGAGGATTCGACGGATCGGTGTAATTCCAAGTCAGCTTTAGAATCGGGTCCGGGAATTTCCCGCTCTCCTTCTTGTAAAGTTCGCGCACCTTCAGGAAAATCTGCGCCACGATGCCATGATCCAGCCGGCAATCCCCCGGCATCGGCAGCGCCGCATTCTTCCATAGCAGCCAGCGCGCGGAGTTGGTAAATGAGCCGTCTTTCTCGGCAAATCCCGCGCAGGGCAAACGATACACGGTGGTTTGAATCTGTTTCATCTCGTCCGCGGTGATTCCGGGCGACTTCCAAAACTCGCTGGTCTCGTCGGGATAAATCTCGCCGACTACCAGCCAATCCGCTTTTTTCAGTGCGTTAATATTTTTCTTGGAATCGGGACCGATCGCTACGCCGTTCATCCCAAAGGCCAGCATGCCTTTGACGGCGCCGTTGTACATGTCATCCCACAGCTGCACCCACGAATAGTTGCGATCCACTTTCGGCAGATAATCGAACGCCCAGCCGTTCTGTTTCGTGGCCGCGTCCCCGAAAAGAGCTTTCAGATAGCTGGCCGCGAACTTCGGCGTGTTGCCATAATAGTTGAACGAATCCCATGGGGCGGGCTTCGAAGGTGTCGGCGTGATGCGCTTCATCCAGGAGTCGAAGGAAGTGTCCGCGGGCGTGGGAACCTTCAAGTAGCCGGGGAGATTGTCGAAAATCCCCGCCATATCCGTGGCGCCCTGGATATTGGAGTGGCCGCGCAACGCATTGACGCCCCCACCCGCGCGGCCAACGTTACCGAGGAGCAGTTGCAGAATCGCCGCGGTGCGGATGATCTGCGTGCCGAAGGTGTGCTGCGTCCAGCCCACGGCGTAAATGACCGTGGCGACTTTCTTCATGTCGCCGTCTTTGCGCACCGAGGTGAATAGATCGGCGGCTTTGAGGAATTGTTCTTTCGGAATGCCGGTGATGCGCTCGACCATCTCCGGCGTGTAACGCGAATAATGTTTGCGCAGCAGTTGGTAGACGCAATTTGGATTTTGCAGCGTCAGGTCGTACTCGACCTTCTCCGGCATGGGCGGCAATGGCGCGGGGAGGCTGCCTTGCCCCGTTTGCACCCCGGCGTTTTTCACTGGCGCGCTGCCGGTCCCGGCGTAATTCCAGGTGGAGCGGTCATAGGTATGTTTCTGCTCGTCAAAGCCGGAGAAAACGCCATCCATGTCGGCAGGCAGCTTGAAATCGCTTTTGACGATGAAAGCAGCGTTGGTGTAATTGACCAGGTAATCTTTCGCGATGCGGTTGTTCTCGATGGCATAGCGAACGACGCCGCCGAGGAAGGCGATGTCTGACCCGGCGCGAATCTGGCAGAAAAGATCCGCAACGGAAGCCGTGCGAGTGAAGCGCGGGTCCACCACGATCATCTTCGCGTTGCGTGTGCGTTTCGCTTCGACCGGCCACTTGAATCCGCAGGGATGGTTCTCGGCCGGATTACCGCCCATGATGAGCATCATGTCGGTATTCTTCATATCGACCCAGCCGTTGGTCATCGCCCCGCGTCCGAACGTTGGTCCCAAACTTGAGACCGTGGGGCCGTGTCAAACCCTGGCTTGGTTTTCTAAATGCACGACCCCCAGGGCGCGCATCGCTTTCACCACCAGATAGTTAAACTCGTTGGTGTCCGTACAGCCGCCGATCCAGGCGACCGATTCCAGCCGGTTCACGGTGTGTCCCGCTGCATCCTTCTCGATGAAAGTCTCATCGCGCGTTTTCTTCACCCGCGCGGCGATCTCATTCAGCGCGTCGTCCCAGGAAATATCCTGCCATTCGGTGCCACCCGGCCGGCGCACCAGGGGCTTCAGCAAGCGCCGGTCGTTCATGATTTCTTGCTGCAGTGAGGAGCCCTTCGGGCACAGCGTGCCGCGGTTGGTCGGATGATCGGGGTCGCCCTCGACGTGCACCACCTGCGCCGTGACATTCTTCGCGCGGTCGCCAATCGTGTAGATGATGGTGCCGCAGCCTACCGCGCAGTACGGGCAGGTGGAGCGGGTTTCGTTGGCGCGGGCGATTTTTAGTATGCGAAGCTGCGCGTAGGCGGGTTGCAGATCGAAACCGAAGACGGCCGCGGCGACTCCACCGACGGTCGTGAACTTCAAGAAGTCTCGACGAGATGGCATCGGGGCCCCCGATCCGCGAGGAACGAGATGGGAGAAGTCTCGCGGAAACACGCTATTGATAGAACGCTTACCTTATTCTGTCAAGTACGCAATTGCGACCATCGAAAGATGCATAAAAACTCGCCATTCTCGAAGTCCAAGCTTCTGACGGCGGGATGCAACTTCACGCACACGCGGTTGCGATCCACACCTGAGATGCTTTTCCGATCGCAATTGGTTACAAAAAAAACGATTCTCGGTAATATTTTTTGCCTGGCAAAGCGGGGCCCCGCAGATGCCGACCTGGCTATCCCCTGACAACGCATCGGCCCTCAGTGCTGGGCGACTAAGCCGCGTTTGGATTCCGGGCGGCGCATCAGGAAGATGAACGGAACCAGGAACAAGAACAACCCGGCCAATAGGCGAAACACCGTGTTGTAGGCCAGCACGCTGGCCTGATGCCGCACCATCCGGAAGCGCGTCTCGCGGGCCTGATGTGCGGCGCTGGCCATGTCCCCGCTTTGGCTCATGAACGTCCGCTGCAAAGCGCCGAGCATCTTGCGCGAAGTGGAATCGTAAGGATTCGGTTCCGCGGTGCGCTTCAGTGTCTAGGCCCGCGGAGCATGTCTTGCTGAAGCCTAAAAAGAGACTCGGAGCTGAGTGCTTCCGGGCAGTTGGAGCGCTCCAGCACCAGGACACGATGTTTGTAATCGAGCGATACGGAGTCCCAAAGGCTCAGGACGTCTTTTCCCAGGATGCCGTCCACTTCCCTGCCGAGTTGGGTCTCTAGAGAGCGCAAGCTGTGGGACAGTAGGTTCGAGTCCGAGAGATCCCGGGCACCAACGGTAAAGGATTTGACGCGGACCACGTTCCAGAGGTCCTTGGGCTCGGCCGCTGAGACCGTTACCGCGCTGGCGCGAATTTGCTGGACCACCGGCAGCAGCACATGATCGGAATTGACAATGGTCGTGCCCGCGGAGTCGACGATAAAGGTCAGCGGCTTTTCGTCGATGCCCACAGTAACCAACGCCAGGCCCTCGCGAAATGTGAGAGGCAGGGTGCCCTTGCCGCAGCTGTTCTTCTCCGCGGAACGCACCAAGTTTGCGCTGCGGGATTGGGCGCGAAGAGCGTCGTGGCCCAGCGTGATATGGAATGTCAGCACGATGACCAGCAGCCACTTTATCGGGCGAATCCCTCGGCGTGCTGTTTGGATAATACTTTCGGTTGAATGCATTTGTGTATGACCTCTCGACTCGGGTTTGAATTTGGCGATCATGTGGTGTTTACGTAGGTGCGACAACGAAAGAAGGGCGAACGATGGCGTTGTTTTGGCCAACGGCCGCTCGGCGGCGGCGAGCGCGAATTGCGTCAAAGGTCTTTCACAATTGGCAAAATGCGGCGCGGCGAAGATCGAATGGCACTGACCGGTAGAATCAAACCGTTGGCCCGCTCGATTCGTCGGCTGGCCCGAAAACTCTTTCGCGGCGGTCGCTCCGTGGCAGAATAGAGGTGCGCCCGAAAGCAGATCGAACCACGTAGGTTTGCGCGGCGTGACCCTGCGGGTCCGTTGGTGGAGAAGGCATGCCGCAAGCGGCAATCGAAAACTCATTCTCGATCGGCAACAAGCCTATTCGGTTGCCCAAAACGCTCATTGTCATTCTGGTTTGGACCTTCGTCGGATGTGTGTCCTACGCGCGGTACTATCTTCGCGACCCGCACCTCCGGCTGTGGCCCGACGGCCTAATGTGGCTGGACTGCTTCGCGCCATGGGCGCTGCTCACCCCGGTGGTGTTCGCTCTGGAGAAGCGTTTTCCCCTGGGACCCACGCGGCTGCCGAGAAACCTTGCGGTTCTGTTGCTGGCAAGCTGCGGTTTGGCCTACGTCGCCTTCGCGCTCAGCGTGGTTATCGGCGTGGCGATGCAATTCTTTATTTCGGAACCCCGGGTATTGGCCGCAATTCTGGGTCAACCTTTGGCGGTCCTGCGCCTTTGTGCGGTTCGGGCCAGCCTGTGGCCGATTCCGTCGGACGCGTTCTGGATTCATGGATTTTTTTGCTGGTGCACGATTGCGGCCAGTTGCGTGCTCCGACGGTTCGCGCAGTTGCACGAGCGGGAACGTGAGGCCGACCGGCTGGCCTTGGACAAATCGAAGCTAGAATTCAGTTTGAAACAGGCCGAGCTGGAAGCTTTGCGCATGCGGCTGAATCCGCACTTTTTGTTCAATACGCTGCAGAACATTTCCGTTCTGGCACAGCAGGATCCCAGGACGGCCAGCCAGATGATCACTCGCCTGGGCGACTTGTTGCGAACCGCCTTTCGACGCGACGCCCAGCCGGAAGTTACCCTGGAAACGGAGCTGGGCTTGACGCAGGCTTACGTGGACGTGGAGAGAATGAGGTTTCGCGAGCGGCTGTCTGTGCGCGTGGAGATTGCGCCGGGAACGGAGCAGTCGATGGTGCCGACGTTTTTGCTCCAGCCGCTCGTGGAAAATGCCATCAAGCATGGCCTGAGCGAACTGCGGGCCGGCGGGCAAATCCAAATCCGCAGCGCGAAGGAAGAGGATCGCCTGGTGCTTTCGGTGAGCGACAACGGCACGGGACTCGCCGCGGAAAGCTTGAAGGAACTGGAGCTGGGCGTGGGCCTGGGCTCCACGTGCGAACGGCTGGCGCGCATGTATCCGGAGCGGCACGAGCTGGCGGTGCGGAAACTGCGCGAAGGCGGCACCGAAGTTCGCGTGGTGCTGCCGTTTCGCTTGAACGCGGCGCCGGCATAGGAAGAGATATGAGCAACCTGCGGCTGTTAATTGCTGATGATGAGCCGCTGATACGCCTGGGAGTTCGCCACGGATTGGCCGGCCTTGCCGGGATCGAGGTTGTAGGCGAATGCGAATCGGGCGAACAGGCCATGCAGGCGATTTTGTCGCAACAAATTGATTTAGTACTGCTGGATGTGCAGATGCCGGATTGCACGGGCCTGGATGTGGTGCGCCAAATAGGCCCGCAGCGGATGCCCATGGTGATCTTCGTCACGGCCTATGACGAATACGCGGTCAAGGCCTTCGAGATGAACGCCGTCGACTATTTGCTGAAACCCTTCGACGACGAGAGATTGCGTGCCAGCATCGAGCGCGCCCGCGAGCGGCACGCCACGCGGAATCAATCGGCGCTCACGCAACAACTGCAAACGCTGCTGGATACCCGGCGCGAATGGTCGGATCGATTCGTGGTGCGCAACACCGACCGCTACGAATTCGTCGCGGTCGAGTCCATCGAGTGGATCGAATCGGCCGATAATTACGTGCAACTGCACTGCGGAACGAAGATGCATCTGCTGGGCGAGACGCTTACCGGCGTGCAGGAAAAGCTCGATCCGCGAAAATTTCAGCGCATTCACCGCTGCCGCATCGTGAACGTCTCGCGCATAACCGCGATTCACCCCATGGTGAACGGGACCTATTCCGTGGAGCTGCGCAACGGCACCCGGCTCACCACCGGCAGGCAATACAAGGATGCGATCCAGGGCTTGATTCGATAGGACAGCGTCAAATTCACTCGCACCGCAACGCGATCGTGGGATCAATGCGCGAAGCTCGCACGGCAGGAACGTAACTAGCGATCAAGGCGACCGCGACAAGGAAAACGCTCGCCGCTACCAGCGAAAGCGGGTCATTCGGCTGTAGCCCAAACAGCAGCGTGCCGGCGCCCCTGGCCGCCGCCAGGGAAAGAACGACTCCGGCTCCAACGCCGAGCGCCAGCATCAGCAGCGTTTGGCGAATGATGTTGCCGACGATGTCTCGCGGGATCGCGCCTAGGGCCATGCGGATGCCGATCTCATTCCTGCGCGTGGCGATGATGTAGGAAATAACGCCATAGAGTCCGATGATGGCCAGCAGCGCCGCCAAAGCGCCAAAAAATCCGGAAAGCAGCGCCATCATCCGCTCACGCACCAGTCCATTCTGGATGTCTGTGTGGAAGACGTGGAATTCCGTTTCGATCTCGGGATTCATTTGCATGAGTTTTTGCCGCGCCGCGGAGATCAATGCCGGTGGCGGCACCGAGGAGCGGATGAACAGGCGTGACCAAGTGTCCGGAGCAGGGAACTGGGATGCCGGGCCGAAGCTCAGCGGCGGCGTGACGTCGCGCAAGCTGGCGTACTTGGTGTCCTTCACGACGCCGACAATCTGATATTCCGTCGACGGGAAGTCCGGCTCCGCGCGGGTGCGCAGTGTCTTTCCGATGGGGTCGGCGCCGGCGAGAAACTCGCGGGCAAATGTCTGGTTTACGATCGCGACGTGCGGTGAGATTCGCGTGTCGCTATCGTTAAAATCGCGGCCTGCCAGCAACGGAATCTGCATGGTCTGCAGGTACCCGGGACTGGCCCAGGTGAACCTCGAGGTTCCCTGGGCGCCGGGGAGTTCTACGCCGAGCGACCAACTGGCCCCGCTCAAGGGCACGTGGGTAGAAGTCGCGGCGGATTCCACCTGTGGGATCGACCGCACCTGCTGCAACACCTCGCGCACAAAGGGCTCGGTGCGCTCCGGAGGCAAATGCAGCCTGCTGAGATCCAGGAAAGTGAACACAATGTCTCTCTCCCGGAAACCCGGGTCGAGGGTCATCAGGTTTCGGAAGCTGCGCACAAACAACAGCGCCCCCACCAGCAGCACCAGGGATACCGCGATTTGCGAAACCACCAGAGTCCGCTGAAACGAAAAGCGTCCTCGTCCGGCCGTCATTCCGCGGCCTCCGATCTTCAGCGCGGCGCCCGGCTCCGTTCGCGAAGAGCGGAATGCCGGCGCGAGGCTGAAGACTACGCAGGTCGATAAAGCGATCGCGGCCGTAAACGCCAGCACGCGCCAGTCCGTGCTCAAGTCTAGCCGCAGCAGGTTTTCTTCGTTGCTGAGAAGCCTCACGACGCTGCGGCTGAGCGCGCTGGCCAGGCCGAAGCCCAGGACCGCGCCGCCGCCGGCCAGCAGCAGGCCCTCGGCGAGCAATTGCCGGATCAACTGCCAACGCGAAGCTCCCAGGGCCAGCCGAACGGCCATTTCCCGTTCCCGGGTGCTGGCGCGCGCCAGCATGAGATTGGCGAGATTGGCGCAAGCGATCAGCAGCACCAATCCGGTAATTCCGAGGAGCAGCGAAAGCGATGTGTCGTAGGTTTTGCGCAAGTCGCTGACGCCGGTTCCCGCCGGATACGCGGCCAGCCGGAATTGGCGGTACCTGTCCAGATAGGCGTTGCTGTATCCGCCCGGCAAGGTCACTTCAATAATTCCAGGACTGACGGCATCCAACTGCGCCGAGGCCCGGGGTACCGTCCAATCCGGTTTCAGGCGTCCGATGACCGATAGCCAGAAAAGGTCGCGACGGGTTAGAACTTCGTCGCCGGTGGGGCTGTAAGCGCTGACGGAGCAAAGCGGCACGGCGAAATCGAATTTCTTTCCGACCTCCAGACCGAAGAAACCCGGCGGAGTTACGCCGAGTACTTCCGTCGGATGGCCCTCGATGGTCAGGGTGCTGCCGATCGCCGAATCCTGCCGGCCGAATTCGCTTTGCCAAAGCGCGTAGCTGATGACGGCGCCCGGTATGCCGCAGCCGGGGCGATCGTCTTCCGCCGCAAACAGGCGGCCGCTGACCGGAGCCACGCCCAGCGCCGCGAATATCTCTCCACTGACCCACAGACCCTGGGCGCGCCGCTCCTGGGTGCCCCGGCCCAGACGAAAATCATTGCTTTGCCAGGCAAACACGCCGGAAAAGCCTTGTTGCTGTGCGCGGATTTGCTGCCAAAGCGGATAGCTGAGCTTGGTCTCATCCGACCTGACCCCAAACGCGCGATTTCCGCCGCGGATCTGCACGGAGGCCAGCGATTGCGGGTCGGCGACCGGCAGGCTGCGCAGGCGGACAGCGTCCAGCAGTTGAAAGATAGCGGTGTTCGCTCCGATGCCCAGGGCGAGAGTCAGAATCGCGGTGGCCGTGAAGCCGGGGCTCTTGCGCAGAGAACGCAGAGCGAAGCGCACGTCTCGCGGGAGATCGGACTTCGGCGGGGTCAGGGAAATCACAATTCCTCGCGACTCGAGGTATACCGCTAGGCGTCGCAAAAGGTCAAGATATTAAGTGAGTCAGCATAGCGACAAAGGATATTTTTCTATAGGTCTCCTACCATTTCCAGAACGGCGCCGCCTCGGCTCTCCAGCAGAACGGCCGGTTGGCCGGGCCGCGTGAGTGTCACCCGGGCGCTGGCCAGGCTGTTGTTGGCCACCTCGAAGGTCCCGGAACAGTCGGTTTTTAAGTACGGCAGTCGGTGGATGCTTCTTCCGGTGCCATCGATAGCGACCTTGATTTGCGCGCCATTTTTCCCTGGGGCGCGAAACCGCCACTCGAGCGAACCGCGGTCACGGAACTCTTCGCGGAAGTCCTTGAACTGCAGGCCCTCGCCGTCATGCCAGAGGAGCGCTTTGCGAAAAACGAGTCCCATGGGCATCTCATAAACGAGAGCTTCGAGCGTCGAGAGAGAACCATCTGGATTCGCGAACACCGCATGCGTCCAGGTCCAGAAATTGCGGTGGCGGAATCCGCAGTTGTGGCCTTGTACGCCAACGCCGAGAGGCTCTCCGCGAAGGGTGCGCCCATCGAGGGTGATCTCTCCCGAGAATTGTGCGTCGGAATGTGGCGTCCGTGAAAAACCAATCCAACTTTTGTTGCTAAGAGTTGCACGGAAGCGGGAGTCGCAGCGCAAGTCCCAGCGGATTTCGTGGCCCTCGACGCTCATTTGGCCGCGACACGATTGATCGGCGATAGAGTTGCCGCCGGCCGAGAAGGTGAACGGAGATTGCTGCCGCGCGCTCAGCGTCAGTTCCTGCAACGGGAATCCCTGGATCCAGTGTTGTGCGTCTCCATCCCTCGGAAACCAGGTGGCCCATACTTGCACCGGCATGCCCTGCGGATGTGCGTTACATCCATTGCGCCCCGGGTTCATCAACAGATAGCGAAACCACCACGCGCCGCTGCCGTCGGCTAGCCCCAAGCGCAGGAACCAGACCTCGTAGCGCCGCTTCATGGAACGCGCGGAGTAAACTTCGTTGAGGGTCTTCGGCATCGGGCAGCTGGGAAAGTGGAAGCGGCTAGCTGAAGGCCGCGGAGGCTTGTTGCGGCGGAGGCGCGTCCGTGTCGGTGACCGCCGCGGTGGCGCGGTAGCGTACCAGCAGCAGCGTAAGATCGTCCGCCTGGCTGGCGCCGCGGGCAAAATTCTCGACGGATTCGAGCACGGTTCTTTGCAACTCATCGAGGGGCGTTTGCATGTGCCCGGTGAGCACATCGCGGAGGCGCGGCACGCCGAAGAGCTCTTCGCCAGGGTCCATCGCTTCGGTGACGCCATCGCTGAATAGCACTACAGTGTCGCCGGGTTCGAGCGTCAGGGATACGGCGGTGTATTCCGCTTCGGGGACCAGTCCGACGGGATAGGAACCCTCGGTGAAGACGTCCTCGGCCACGCCCTTGCGAATCAGAAACGGCGAAGGATGCCCGGCGTTGATGTATTCGAGGTGGCCTTGCTCGTCGAGGATTCCGAAAAACATGGTGGCGTAGCGGCCGACCTCGGCGTGATCGCACAGGAAACGGTTGATGTGATTGAAGGCCTGCGCGGGATCGGTGCCTAGAGTCATGCCGGAGAGCGCGCCCTGCAACAGGGTGGCGAGCAGCGCGGCGCCCAGTCCTTTGCCGGAAACGTCGGCAATGAGGAACGCGGTGCGATTGCCGCCGACCGGAAAGACGTCAAAGTAGTCGCCGCCCACCGAAAGACAAGGGAAGTTGATGCCACTGACGGAGAGATGCGGGTAGTCGTGGAAGTTACGCGGCAAGAGCGCCTGTTGCATGTCGCGCGCGATGTTGATTTCCTGCTCCATGCGCTGGCGTTCGCGCTCGCGCTCGACTAGGCGAGCGTTGTCCAGAATGCTGGCGGCGTCAGCGGCCAGCGCGTCCAGGATTTGGCGATCGAGTTTCGAGAAGGCCGCGGGGCGGCGGGAGTCGAGATAGACCACACCCAAGAAGTCGCCGCGCTTGATGTTGATCATGGACTGATCGGTGTTGGCGCGGGACATCGCAAACAGCGGGATGACTACGACCGCGCGCAGCCTTTGCGCCACGATGCTCTGCGCGGCCTGCAGGTCCATATCGGCCTGCGCCAGATCTTCGGTGATCACCGCAGATTGTTTTTTCAGCGCCAGCTGAATGGCGGTCTGGCTGGGCGTTAGGCTTTCCGGCGGGAGCCGCAGGCCGCCGCTGCGCCGCGCGAGGCGCACCTTCAGCGTGCCTTTTTCGTCGACCTCCAAGAGCAGACCGCGATCGGCATCCGTGACGGACACCGCATAGTCGAGCATCGTGCCGAGGACGGAATCGAGCGGCAACTGCGAGTGCAGCAACGTGGTGGCTTCGAGCAACAGATTCAGCTTGCGGAGGCCGCCGCCAGTGGGCTCCGAACTGGTGATGTGCTCGATGCGCGTGAGCAGATGCGGAAGCGAGTCGGTACTGGCGTTGGGTGCCGAGCGGTAAATGATTTCGTAAGAGTCGTCGAGGCCGAAGGTGATGGAGTCGCCGTCCTGCAGCTCGCGGCTCTCTACTTTTTCGCCGTTCACGAACAAGCCGCGGCGCTGACCGCGATCTTCGATGTAGTACTTGTTGGCTTCGGTGACGATGGCGCCGCAATTCCGGGAAATGCGGCGGTCAGCAAGCTGCAGATGATTGCCGGTTTCCGCGCCGCGGCCGATCAAAAAGGGCACTTGGGTGACCCGGACGTAACGCCGCGCGCCGTCGGGAGATACCACCTCCAGGACGGTTTCAGCGAGATTGGGAACAGTGTCCGGCATAGGCGGATCGCTGGCGGGATTGTAGCACGCGGAGGCCGGCGAAATGCGCCGGGACAATGAGGGGCGCGCGGAGTTCGTTTAGCGGATTAGGCCATTGCCAGCATTCGTCGATAGCCTGCACAGAGGGTAGTCCGTCGCCCTGTTCTGACAACGCGCGTCCGTCACGGATTCGCGGCAATGTCTCGACGGCCTGAACGCGATTTCAGAGGCTGCGCCGAACTGCATGACTTGATTGGGGGCCTCCTACTCAACAGGTATATGCCCAGTGGCTTACCTGTCCTGCCGCGTTTCGTAGGACTGTACTTCCCCTCCTTCCGTACCCTGTCCTCGGTACCTTTGCTCCATTTTCCTAAGAGATTTGTAACGCTACTCTGGAGTTGCGCCTAGCTCTGACGCGAATCTTTTGCGTGTGGATTGCGGCGAAGGTTTTCGTAGTGAGCGTGATTTATGAGTGAGCCTGGAAAAGACCTGCAAGTTTTGGTGGTGGACGACTCGTCGGTGTATCGCAAGCTGATCGCCGACACGTTGTACTACCAGCCCTATTCGCTGCTGGTGGCCAAGAGCGCCGGCGAGGCGCTGGAGTTGTTCGCCAAGCACGCGCCGCCGATTGTGCTGACCGACTGGATGATGCCCGACCTTACTGGGCTGGAGCTGTGCCAGCGGATTCGCAATGACTCGCAAAGTTCCTACACCTACGTCATTTTATTGACCAGCATGAGCGAGAAAGACAGCGTCGTGAAAGGCCTGGAAGCTGGGGCTGACGATTACCTGACGAAGCCTTTCGATCCCGGCGAACTGCAAGCGCGTCTGGCGGTGGGGAGCCGAATCATCCGGCTGCACCGGCAGATTGAGTCCAAGAATCAGCAACTCGAAGAGACCAGCCGGATCGATCCCCTGACCGGCCTTCCCAACCACCGGGCGATTCAGGAGTGGGCCACTTGGCAACTCAAAGGCGCGGCGCAGCACGGTTTCCCGGTGTGGGTGGTGCTGGCCGATGTGGACGGCTTCCAAAAGCTCAACGAAACGCACGGCCGGGAAGCGGGCGATGCTGTTCTGAAGGATTTTGCCCAGATTATCCGAGACAGCTCACGCGCTTCTGACATGTGTGGCCGCGTGAGCGACGACGAATTCATCTTTATCCTGACGCACATCTCGAAGGAAGACCTTCCCGCGACCATCGAGAAGTTTCGTCACTCTTTCGAGCAGCATGTGTGCTCGCTGGAGGGCAACAGCTTCAGCGCGACCGCTAGTTTTGGGGCGGTGGGATTTGCGGGCATGGACACTCCGGACTTTGCCACACTAGTGCGCCACGCAGACCACGCACTGTTCACTGCGAAGCAGGCTGGTGGGAATCAGATCAAAATCGTGGGCTAGCCGAGGCTCGCGCAGACGGGATTTGCAGCGAGCGCGGTTTCTACTTGCAAGCAATCTGCTGCTCGAAAAGGGTTGTGCGGCCGTTTCTTCAGGAAGCAGCATGAAAGAAACTGCTTTGGCTCTGTAACTGGAGGGAAGAGCGCTCCTCCAGTTTGGACACCCATTGGCACGTCTCGCAGCTGTGCACGTGGTTGCGCAACACTGAATAGGCCTTGGCGTAGTTCGCCTGGAGTCGACGGAGTTCGTCATCCACTTTCTTTCCGCTCCGGCCAGACTCGCGAATCTCGGCACGCTGCTCGTTCCAAATTTGGCAGGCGCTCTGGCATTTTTCCAAGAGGCTCTCATAGCTGGTGCAAACCGCTGTTTTCACGGCCATTTCTTCGCTCATTACGAATCCCCCATCCACCGCGGGTGTAGGAGCACTCCGCTCGCCATTTCGGTTGCTTATTTAACTGCCTAGTTTTCGATGAGTTAGAAGCGGGAAGGACGCGGCCCTACGGGAAAAGCCGTAGGCAAACGTTACGCCCCTTTTGCGTGCGTGTTTGTATGTTTTACGCGGACAGTTCGAGCGAAGCGTACCTTCAATAGTTCCAGTACGTATGGAACTAATGTAGTGGAATTCGTGTAAAATTTGCAGGAAATCGGCTGCCGAGTGGGGTATCCGCAAGCTTAGTCACTCCAAAAGGTTCCCTCTATCTATATTAGTTTCAAGCAGTTAAATGGAGTTAGCAACTTCGCGGGGTGGATCTGGGTTTCTACTTGCAGCAGCCCCTTCGGTTGCTAATTTAACCTTATGAGCGTGACCAGACTTTTCGGGCTGCTAGCTGTGCTCCTCGGCCTCGCCGCAGGCGCGAAGGCCGACGTCGCCATTTTGCTCGAGGAGCCTTATAGCTACGACGGTGCGCTGGCTGGAACGGGTCACGCCGCCGTCTATTTAACTCGCGTTTGCGCCGCTTCTCCTACCGAACTGCGGCGCTGCCTGCCGGGGGAGCCCGGCGTGGTGATCAGCCGCTATCACCGCATCGCGGGCCGCGACTGGATCGCCATTCCGCTTTATTCCTATTTGTATGCGGTCGACCGGCCGGACGACATTCCGCTTTTCGCGGACGCTAGGCTGGAGGCTGCTCTCCGGGATCAGTATCGACGCAAATACCTGGGGGACTTGGTGCCCGACAGGCCTTCGGGAGCGGCGCCGGGTGGGGATTGGTACGAACTAGTCGGCTCGGCGTACGATCGCACCCTCTACGGTTTCCAGATCGAGACCTCTCCCGACCAGGACGACGCATTCATCGCGCGGTATAACGATAGCGCGAATCGTGAATCGTACCGGCTGGTATCGCGGAATTGCGCGGACTTTGTGCGTGATGCCGTCAACTTCTATTACCCGAAGGCCAGCAAGCGCAGCTTGATCGCCGATTTGGACGTGTCGACGCCGAAGCACGCGGCCAAGTCGCTGGTGCAGTACAGTGGGCGTCATCCGGAGCTGCGGTTCACCGCTTTTGTGATTCCCCAGGTGCCGGGGACCATCCGGCGTAGCAGACCGGTGCACGGCCTGGTGGAATCGGTGTTCAAGGCCAAGAAGTACGAATTGCCGCTGCTGGCGTTGCATCCCTTCGTTGCAGGAGGTTTCGCGGTGGCCTACGTGGCCAGCGGACGTTTCGATCCGGCGAAAAATGCGTTGGTTTTCGCGCCGGGTGGGGAATTGAACCCGCCGTTGAACGCGCAGGAGCGTCGCGAGTATGGGAAGGGGCTCGACGAAGTGACGCGGGCGAAAGGCGAAGTCAACCCAGGCCGCGAGGAAGCATCCTGGCAACATCTTTTGAGGAATGCCCGGCTGGAATTGGATAGCGACGGACGGCCCGCTTTGCAGGTGCAAGCAGGCGAGAGCCTAGTGGAAGTGGGAATTACGCGAGGCAACGTGTTGAACGGTTCCGCGCCTCCGGAACTTGTGCAGGAGCTGCTAGTGGCGCGGCTCCGCGAGCAATTGCGAAGCGGGAAACCTCCAAGAACGTCGGAAATCGAGTTGCGCAAGGATTGGGAACTTCTGAAGACCGCGTTTTCCGGGCAGCCAGCGGGTGCTGAGGCCCGTGCGGACTGCAAGTCTCCGGTTTGCCAGAAACCGCGGACTAATCTCCCTGCGTTTCGAGTACGGCTTATAACTCCCAAAGTGTGAGCATTCAAGGGCTTCGGCATTCGCCGGAGTCCTCTTTGTTTGCACCCCACAATCGCACCGACAAGGTGGCGTCCCGCAGACCAGGTGCATGGCGGGAAGCGGGTGTGATAGTTTCTGACGCCGGGTCCGCGGTGCGCGAGTCCCGCTAAGAAATCGAACGTGGAGAAGACCGTGAAGAGACAAGCGATGTGGCGGCTGGTTGCGCTGGCCGTGTTGGCCTTCCTGACCGCCGGAACAGCAGCACCCGTTTCAGCAGCCGACAAGCATTCCTTCGGCATCGATGATTATTCTGCTTTACACAGTGCGCGCGCGGTCGCCATCTCACCCGATGGGAAAACGATTCTGTATCAGGTGAGTTTTGACGGGATCTCGGGCCCGGTCAACAAGCGTGAGTGGCACTTGATGGATGCTTCCGGTGAGAACCCGCGAAAACTGGAGCTGCCCGAGAATTTCGTGCCGGCGGGTTTCACCAAAGATGGAAGCGCCCTATTTGGCGTTTACCCCGTCGGAAAGCTGGGGCAACTGGCGATCGTGCCGCTGGCCGAGGGTAAAGCGACGCAAATCCTGGCCCTGCCCTCTGGAATCCACTCGGCGACAATTTCGCCGGACGGACTGCGCTTTGCGGTACTGGCCGACCCGCGCAAAAAAGACCCGCTCTCCGAGGTGCACAACGTCGTGGAAAACGACGAAACCAGCTTGTATGTCGTTGGCGCGAACGGGGCCGACGGAGGCTGGTGGTGCCCAACGCTCAAAGATATTACCGACATCGCCTGGTCCGCCGATGGCTCGCAGGTTGCGGTGGTGACCCAGTGGCCCAAGATGGGGCATCACGAATTGCATTCGTTCGTCGATGTGTGCACCGCCGCCGGAGCGCGCCGCCTGGCCGAAATTCCCAACGGGACCAGCGGCCTCGCCTGGACCCAGGACGGCAAGGAACTGGTCTTCGCCAGCACCACGACCGCCACCATCACGCCCGAACATATCTGGACTGTTCCGGCCAGCGGCGGACAGCCCGTCGATCGCACTCCAAACCTCGCCGCCACCGCTTTCACCGTGGCGTCTGATCCGCACGGGGCCGTGTGGGTCGAAATGCACAAGGGCGTGATCACCGAAGTGGATCGCTTTCGTGATCAGAAACTGGAGACCGCATATCGTTGGCCAGACGGTATCGTCTCCGGACTTCCGGTTTTTCCGATGTTCTCGTCGACGCCTGATGTTTTGGCTTTCAACGTCGCCGATCCCGCGCACGCCACCAATGTTGCAGTGGCCCGCGGCAGCGAACTGCAAAAAATCACGCACGAGGGCGACGACACTCTCGCGAAAGTGAACCTCGGCGAAGTCAAAGCAGTGCGCTGGACCGCGAAAGATGGCACCAAGCTCGAAGGCATCGCCACGTTTCCCGCGGGCTACGCCGCTGGACAGAAGTATCCGTTCCTGGTCCTGCCGCACGGCGGCCCGGAAGCGAACGATGAGCTGGAAATGGACGCATTCTCTCGAATCGTCTCCGGAATGGGCTACGTGGTGCTGCAACCGGAATATCGCGGCTCGACCGGATACGGCGCTGATTTTCTGGCTGCGATTTATCAGCACTTTGGCGACCGCGCCTACAGCGATGTAGACAGCGCGACGGATTTCGCCATCGCGCAAGGATGGGCCGATCCCAATCGCCTGGCGATTTTTGGCTGGAGCGCCGGAGGCTTCATGACCTCCTGGACGGTAACGCAGACGCATCGCTATCGCGCCGCGATCGAAGGCGCGGGCATCACGGATTGGCTCAGCTTCATCCCCACGAGCGACACCTGGCAGACCGATTACGACGCGCGACTACAGGAAAAAGACTCCACGCCGATGCTGCAGTTTTCCGCCGTGATGCACGTCGATCAAGTGACCACGCCGCTGCTGATTCTGCACGGCGAAGCCGACGTGCGCGTGCCCACATTTCAGGGGCGCGAATACTATGTGTTGCTCGCGGAACGCGGCAAGACCGTGCGCATGGTCACCTATCCGGGATCGCCGCACTTTCCCAAGCTGGCCGAACAATGCCGCGATGTCTTCAAGGAATTGCAGGACTGGCTCAAGCGGTACAATCCGTAGTGGGCTGGAAGGTTTCTTCGCGAGCGCCTACGGTCCTAGCGCGCCGCGGACGCGAGGCGCCGAGTCACATAGTCGGCGACGTGGGCGTCGAACAGCTCATCCAGTTGACGGGTAACCGGTCCCGGTGCGGTGGCAATTCGATGACCGGCGATTTCGCCGACGCCCAGCAGATTACGGTTCGTCGAGGAAATGAAGACCTCGTCGGCGGAGTAAATGTCCTCGGGCCGCAGCGCTTGTTCCACAACTGCCACGCCGGCTTCGGGCGCGATCTCAAACAGAATGCCGCGGGTCACGCCTTCCAAACAACCGGAATTCAGCGGCGGCGTGTACACCTTGCCGTTTTTCACGGCGAAAATATTTGCCGCGGTGCATTCCGCGATTTCGCCGCGCTCGTTGAGCAGCACCACTTCGTCAAAGCCTTCCTTTTGCGCTTCCCCGACGGCCCACACATTGGGCAGCCAGGAAATGCTCTTGACGCCTGCGAGCGGCGAAGCGGCGTGGCGCCCATGTTCGCGCAGGCCCAGGCGAATCGGCTCGCGATACTCCGGCAGCGGCGCGGAGCAAATAATCAGATCGACTTCTGGAAGTTGTTCGTCGCCCTGCCAAAAGCCCGTGCTGTTGTTGACCAGGTAGATGCGGGCGCAGCCGTCGGTAACTTTGTTGGCGCGAATGACCTCGTGAAGATTCACGCGCACTTTCGCCGCGCTGTAGGGCATGGGGAGGCGGATGACACCAGCGTCCTTTTCCAGCCGCCGCCAGTGCCGCTCGTAGGCAAAGGCTTCGCCGCGCGAGATGCGCATCGTCGTGAAGAGGCCCCAGCCGCAAATCAGGCCCGTCTGCCCGGGCGACAGGCGGACTCTCTCGATGGGCTGCAGGCTGTCGTTATGAAAAATATTGCGGTGGATCACGCGCGCTCCTGTTCACTCATTATTGTAGCGGAAAAAGGTGCTAAGAGATTTTGGAGTCTCCAGCGCTCGTGCTCATCGATGAACTCATTTGGACGGATTCACGCCGTAACCGAGAATTTCACCTTTGCTGGGCCTATCAAGCACAGTGCGTTGACGCGGTGCGAGGCCGCCACGCAAACCGCCTGAGCGCTAGCGCAACTAGGAAAAGCTCCGCCCTTGGCTTACTATCTGAGCGCTGAATTTGCGCGTCTACCAACAGGGGTGGGGCTCGAAATGAAAAAGACTCCCAAGAGGAACGCTGAACCGCGTGTGTCCGAAACTCGGCATGTTGCTCAAAACGGCTCGGACACGCGAAAGCCGGAAATTCCAGCGCGACGAAAATTCCTGCAAGCCAGCGTGATCGGCGGCGTGGCCGCTGCGGTGGCTATGCCGCTCCGGCCTGTGCGTGCCGAGGTCCGGGAGAATCTGGCGCCGCGGCCGCCCGCGGAGGTGCCGTCGTTCGAATTCGACGAGATCACCATCGCCGATCTGCAAGACGGCCTGAAATCCGGCAAGTACACCGCGCGCTCCATCGCGGAAAAATTTCTCGCACGCATCGATCAGATTGACAAGCACGGCCCGGCCGTCAACGCCGTCATCGAAGTGAATCCCGACGCCCTGGCGATTGCCGAGGCCTTGGACAAAGAGCAGAAAGACAAAGGCCCGCGCGGCCCGCTGCATGGAATTCCCATGCTGATCAAAGACAACATCGACACCGCTGACCGCATGATGACCACCGCGGGCTCGCTGGCCCTGGTGGGATCGAAGCCGCCGAAAGATTCCGTGGTGGCGCAAAAATTGCGCGAGGCCGGCGCCGTCATCCTCGGAAAAGCCAATCTCAGCGAATGGGCCAACATCCGCTCCGATCATTCGAGCAGCGGCTGGAGCGGCCGTGGCGGACAGACCAGGAACCCTTACGCGCTCGATCGCAACCCCTGCGGATCAAGCTCTGGCTCCGGCGCCGGTGTCTCGGCGAACTTGTGCGTGGCAGCCATCGGTACGGAAACCGACGGATCGATCGTCTGCCCCTCTTCGAGCAACGGTATTGTGGGCATCAAGCCCACGGTCGGACTGGTCAGCCGCACCGGCATCATTCCGATTTCGCACACTCAGGACGGCGCCGGGCCGATGTGCCGCACCGTGCGTGACGCCGCCATTGTGCTGGGCGCGCTGACCGGCGTGGATCCCGAGGACAGCGCCACCGCCGACAGCCACGAGAAAATGTATACGGACTACACCCAGTTCCTCAAAGCGGACGGCCTGCGCGGCGCCCGCATCGGCGTGGTGCGCAAGAATTTCGGCTTCAGCGAGCCGGTCGACAAAATCATGGAAGACGCGCTCGACGCCATGAAAAAGCAAGGCGCCATCCTGGTGGACCCCGCCGAGATCGAATCCGCCGGCAAGTGGCGCGACACGGAGTTCCTCATATTCCTGTACGAGCTGAAAGCCGATCTGAACGCCTATCTCGCGCGCCTCGGACCCAACGCTCCCGTGAAAACCCTGAAGGACATCATCGACTTCAACGAGCGCAACAAAGAAAAGGAAATGCCTTTCTTCGGGCAGGACATCTTCCTCAAGTCTCAGGAGAAAGGTCCCTTGACCACCCAGGAATATCTGGACGCCGTGCAGAAAAATCACCAACTCGCGCGCACTGAAGGCATCGACGCGCTGATGGACAAGAACAAGCTGGACGCGCTGGTCGCGCCGACCGGTGGCCCCGCGTGGCTCACCGACCATGTCGTGGGCGATCACTTCGGCGGCGGAAGCTCTAGCGCAGCGGCCGTAGCCGGGTATCCCAGCATCACTGTGCCCGCGGGATTCGTCTTTGGTCTGCCGGTGGGAATTTCCTTCTTTGGGCGCGCGTGGAGCGAACCGGAGCTGATTCGCGTGGCCTACGCGTTCGAGCAAGCCACAAAAATAAGGAAAGCCCCGCGATTCTTGCCGAGCGTCGAGCTTTAGTTGCCGGACGCTTGCGACCGACTCGTCTGCGCCTGTTTCTGCGCGAGCAACTGCTCGATGAACTTGCGCACCTCGGTCTTGAGACGAATGTGTTCTTCGCCCGTCGCCGCGCTAGCAAATCCGGCGTGAACGCTAGCCACCCGCCCATCTCGCCCGAGATATATCGAGGTGGGGTAAGCCCCGAAATTGACCAACTGCGGCAGCTTGGTCTGCACGTCCTCAATCGCTCCCGCCAGCAGCATGGGGTACGTAACGCCGAACTCTTTCACGAACGAAACCACCCGGGGCTTGTCTTCCGCCGGATCGCCGCTGGCCTCGAAGTTCAACCCCACGATTTCCAATCCGCGCCCGTGAAAATCCTTGTACAGCTCGCTGAGAAAAGGAGCCTCATCGCGGCAATTCGGGCACCACGTACCTCCGATCGCCAGGATCACTACCTTGCCGTGGAATCGCGCGTCCGCATCGGAAACGATCTTGCCGTCCAGGTCCGGAAAGCTAAAATGAAAAGGCTCCGACGGATCTTTCACGCTGGTATAGCGCGTTGGGTCCGGCGGCTCAGGAATGCCCTTGGCGCGCGCGTCGCTCGTTCTCGCCGCCAGGCATTTGCTCTGCCCGTTGTAGGTAATGTCCAGCGTCCCGTCGGGCAGAAGCTTCGCCTCAAACAACACGGGCCGCTCTCCCGCGAAGTGGCTTAGCACCAGCGTGTCGCCCTTCCAACGGCCGCTCAGATTCCCGGTGTCGCCATCCACGCGCAGGATCGAGCCGGAAACTTCCGCGCCGGACTGCCGCAAATAGAGTTTCCACGAAAGCCGCGAAGTCTTGCTCACAGTAGCGTCGGCACCGAGGCGTTCCATATCCCAGTTGCCGGCGATCTGCGGGGCAGGAGCCGCATCTGCCGCCGGGGGCACGAAACGGCGCGCCTTGAATCCATATGTCCGGCCGTTCTTGCGATGAGAAAAGTACGTGCCTTCGAATTTCTCCCCGTCGAAAGTGGCGGCCAGCGTGGTGTTCAAAAACTCGTACTCCAATTGCAATTTCCCGCCCGCGAAACTCCCGGAAGTCGACCCAATCTTCTTTTCGCCCTCGAAAAAGAAACCCTGGACGCGGTCTCCGGTTTGCGCGATTTCAAAACGAAACGGAATTTCCGCCTGGCCCGCCACCACCACGGCATCCCACAAGCCTTCAATCCGCGGCTCCGCCGCCAGCGGCAGAGAACTCAACGACGCAACAATGAGACAAACGATTCGGAAGCTTTTCATGGTGCGCATCTCAGGCACTCTCCCTCGCAAATTCAGCTCGATTGGGTCTTCGATGGACAACGGAAAACATTTGTTGAAAGCAAGAGGATCCGCGCCGAACAGCTATCGGCTGCAACGCGAGCAACAACAACCGAAGCGGGAAGAAGGGGAACGCATGACTAGAAGACGGTACATGCCGCGATTTCCACCGTCAACACAATTTAACGAGTTCCCCTCATTTGATGTTGCGATCCTTCCCAACACCCAAGCGGAAGGCCGCTTCCCGATGTCGCTCAGCGCAATTTCGCCCTTTCGGTCTTCTTCCAGGACGGCTACAATCTCAATCTGTTTGGGTCGGAATGATTGACGTCTCGTCAACGCGCAAAGCACCTAGCCGAGATTCTGGCTGCCACATTCCGATGACTTTGCGTTTTCCAAAACCAGGCTTAGCTCCAAAAATAAAAGAGAGGTTCTCGTGGCCGAAAACGTAACTCATCACGCCCTGGGCGATCGCGCGGCGTTTCAGCTCGCCAATGTTACCAAGACTCCTCCGCAGTACGTAGCAATCACGCCTCGCTGGCTCGTTCGTTTTCTGGATTGGAAGCCCCTGGAAGCCGGCACCCTGCGCGTCAATCGTGTCGTCGACGATAAGGCCATCGACGTCGTCTGCGGCCAGAAGGACGAAAAAGCTTTACCCGAAACCTACGTCGAGTACGAAGAGAAGCCCCGCGAATACACGCTGAGCGCCATTTCCGCGGTCCTCGACGTGCAAACCCGCGTCTCCGATCTTTACAGCAATCCCTACGACCAGATCCGCGAACAGCTCCGCCTGATGATCGAAAACGTCAAGGAGCGCCAGGAAAGCGAGTTGGTCAACAACAGCGATTACGGTCTGCTCAAGAATGTTCCCGCGGCCCAGCGCGTGCAGACCAGAAAAGGCGCTCCCACACCCGACGATCTCGATGAACTTCTCACCAAAGTGTGGAAAGAACCATCCTTCTTTCTGGCCCATCCGCGCGCCATCGCCGCCTTCGGACGCGAGTGCACCCGCCGCGGCGTGCCCCCGGCCACCGTCACGCTATTCGGTTCGCCGTTCATCACCTGGCGCGGCGTTCCCTTGGTTCCCTGCGACAAGCTGTACGTCGACGGGAACTCCAAGGCCAAAGGACCCGGCGGCAAAACTAATATTCTCTTGCTGCGCGTCGGAGAAAAAAAGCAAGGGGTAATCGGCCTTTTCCAGCCCGGACTCCCAGGCGAACAGACTCCCGGCCTCTCCGTCCGTTTCATGGGCATCAGCAGCAAAGCTCTGGCGTCCTACTTGATCTCGCTGTACTGTTCCGCCGCCGTCCTGGTGGACGACGCCATTGCCGCGCTCGAAGACGTCGAGGTCGGACACTACCATGAGTACAAGTGAGCCGAGCAAAGGCGCGCCGGCCTTGCAAGCGGACCCGTTTCAAACGGTCCTGCCGAACACGGTAGGCAGCGTCCCTGCGGGTCTTCCCGATCCCAACGTACTCGCGCGCATGGCCAACGAATTCTTCACCGCTTTGCCGCAGTTCGTGCCGCCGAACGAAAGCGCCGCCTCCGCCGTCCCAAGAACCGCGGCCATCCCCGGCCCCGGCACGAACGATGCGCTGGCAGCCGCCCTGGCAAATCCGTCGGCGTCCGCGAATTTACCGTCGACCTCGTTTCCCAGCGAAGCCCAACTGCGTGCCTTGCCCGCGAGCTTGCCCTCCGCCCCCACCCAGCCGTCCTTCGGCGCGATTCCCGCTTTCCCGATGCCGGAAATTCCCGGCGGCGTCAGCGCCAATGATTTCTCTCGCATTCCTTCGTTTTCCTTTCTCGAAGAACTGCGGCCGCTCTTTTCCTATCCCGCGTCGTCGCCGTTGCCAGCCGTGCCGCCGGCCGCCACGATAAAAATCCCGGGTGAGGCCGAGTTACGCGTTTTCGCAGACAATCTTTCTTCTACCACCTCGCCGCAAATTCTCGATCCCACGTCCTACCTCACCGCCCCGCAAGTGCCCGGCACGGTCGCGCAGCTGCGCGTCCCGAACTCGTCCGCTCCCTATGCCTTTCTCGACGAGGTCCGCCAGCTTGCCCCCAGCAGCACGATCCCCGCCGCCGACCCGCTACGCGCTCCATCTGATCCGCTCTCGGGTCTCAATCTTTCTTCTCAGCCCTTCGACGTGCAAGCCATTCGCCGCGATTTCCCGATCCTGCAGGAGCGCGTCCACGGCAAGCCGCTGATCTGGCTCGACAACGCCGCCACCACACAGAAACCCCAGAGCGTCATCACTCGCCTGAACGATTTTTACACGCACGAGAATTCCAACATTCACCGCGCCGCCCACGAACTCGCCGCCCGTGCCACCGACGCCTACGAAGCCGCACGCGAAAAAACGCGCCGCTTCATCAATGCGAGCTCCGTCCGCGAAATCATCTTCGTACGCGGCACCACCGAGGCCATCAACCTCGTCTCGCAAAGCTGGGGCCGCCAGAACATCCAAAAAGACGACGAGATCGTCATCACCTGGCTCGAGCACCACGCCAACATCGTCCCGTGGCAAATGCTCTGCGCCGAAAAGGGCGCCCGCCTCCGCGTAGCCCCGGTCGATAATTCCGGCCAGGTCCTGCTCGACGAATATCAAAAACTCCTCGGCCCCAAGACTCGCCTGGTCTCCCTCGCGCAAGTCTCCAACGCCCTAGGCACGGTAACGCCGGCCCAACAAATGATCGAAATGGCTCACCGTTACGGCGCCAAGGTCCTTCTGGACGGCGCGCAAGCCGTCTCGCACATGCAAATGGACGTGCAGCTCTACGACTGCGATTTCTACGTTTTCTCAGGACACAAGATGTTCGGCCCCACGGGAATCGGTGTGGTCTACGGCAAGCTCGACATTCTAGAAAACACCCAACCGTGGCACGGCGGCGGCAACATGATTCAAGACGTCACCTTCGAAAAAACCACGTACCAGCCCCCGCCAGGTCGCTTCGAAGCCGGCACCGGCAACATCGCCGATGCCGTCGGCCTCGGCGCCGCTATCGACTACCTCGACCGCATCGGCACGGTGAATATCGCCCGCTACGAGCACGACTTGCTGCTCTACGCCATCGACGCGCTCCAACGCATCCCCGGTCTCCATCTCATCGGCACCGCCCGCGAAAAAGCCGGCGTCCTCTCTTTCGTCCTGGACGGCTTCCGCACCGAAGACGTAGGCACGGCCCTCAACCGCGAAGGCATAGCCGTTCGCGCCGGCCACCACTGTGCCCAACCCATCCTCCGCCGCTTCAACGTCGAAAGCACCGTCCGCCCTTCCCTCGCCCTCTACAACACCTGCGAAGAAATCGACGCCCTGGTCGCCGCCCTCTGGAACCTCAAACAAGGCCGCGGCTCGCTGTGATGGCCTGCTTAGACTCTTCCCGCTGGAGTGGCCCGTTCGGCAGATAAGACTTCGTTGACAGAAATCAACTTACCCTCTAAGATTGACGTTTGTCTCTACTGGGAAAGGTGTGACTAAGGGCAATGCGGACGTATGTAGCCAAAGGGGAAGAAGCCGAAGCGCTGAAAGTGGGCGCGAATTGGTTCGTGGTGGATGCCACCAATCAGGTGCTCGGGCGTTTGGCGACCAAAGTCGCGCGCATGCTGATGGGCAAAGATAATCCGAGCTTCACGCCGTACCTGGATTCCGGTGATCATGTCGTGGTCATTAATGCGGACAAAATCCGCATGACCGGCAACAAGGTCGAGCAAAAGGTGTATTACTCGCACAGCGGGTATCCGGGCGGCTTGAAGGAAGTTCCGGCCAAGAGGTTGCGAGTGGCCAAGGCTGACTGGATGATCCGTGAAGCGGTTCTCGGCATGCTGCCGAAGAACAAGTTGCGGGCGCGGCGCGCCAAGAAGTTGCGCGTGTACCGCGACGCGACGGGGTTGGCGCGGCATCTGGGGCAGAAGCCGCAGCCGGTTGCGTTGTAAGCGGGCGTTGTAGTCGAAGGTCCGGGGTTTTTCCGCACGTTGCTGTTCCTTTCTAAGTGGTGCCTTAGTAGGGAGCAAATCGTCGTGGAGTTTGCCGGTCGAGGTGCGACCGCGTGTGTTTGGCCCTGAACGCTTCGGGGTCTTGCGGTTTGAGGAGGAACGTTGAGTTCTACTGGTATGCCGATTGCGGGCGCAAAGTCTTGGTTTCTCGGCACGGGCCGACGGAAAGAATCCGTCGCGCGCGTATTTTTGCGGGCGGGTTCCGGCAAGTTCACGGTGAATGGCCGCACGGCGGAGAACTACTTCCCGAATCACGCGTGGAAGCATGATGCGCTCGAGCCGCTCAAGTTTACCAACCTCGCGGATCAGGTCGACGTGGTCATCACCGCCAACGGCGGCGGCGTCGGCGGGCAGGCTGGAGCGGTGCGCATGGGATTGTCGCGGGCGATTTCGCGTTTCAATCCGGAGTTGCGGCCGGCTTTGCGGACCAATGGTTTTCTGACGCGTGATTCCCGTATGAAGGAACGCAAGAAGTACGGGCAAAAGGGCGCGCGGAAGCGCTTCCAGTTCACGAAGCGTTAGTTTTCGGTGGCCCCGGCTTGCCGGGGCCACGACGAACTCCGGCGAACCGGCTCAACCGGTTCGTCGAGATCATGGCCGGCAAGCTGCCGGCAAGAAGCTGTTCTGCAGCGATGTAGGAGCTGGGCTTCAGCCCAGCGTTTCCCACAACTCGCTGCCGCAAACAGCAATCCTTAAAGGAGGAAACTTGGCAGTAGAAATAACCATGAAAGAGTTGCTGGAGGCCGGAGTTCACTTCGGTCACCAGACGCGGCGATGGAACCCGAAGATGAAGGAATATATTTTCGGCGAGCGTAATGGTATTCACATCATCGATTTACAAAAGACCTTGAAGATGTTCCGCGAAGCCAGCCGCTTCGTGAGCGAAATTTCTTCGCACGGCAGGACCGTTCTTTTTGTGGGCACCAAGCGCCAGGCTCAAGAAGCTGTCGCCGAAGAAGCCAAACGCTGCGGCGCGTACTTCGTGAACCACCGCTGGCTCGGCGGCACGCTGACCAACTGGGCGACGCTGCAGAAGTCCATCAAGCGGCTGAAGCTGTTGAAAGCCATGATCGAAGATGGCCGCATGAACGAGCTCTCCAAGAAAGAAAAAGCGCGCCTGGAGCGCGAAATGAAGCACCTCAACCAGAATCTCGAGGGCATCGAGAACATGGCCCAGCTTCCCGACGCCATGTTCGTGATCGACTCCAACGCCGAAGAGATCGCGGTGAAGGAAGCGCGGCGCATGGGCGTGCCGGTGGTTTCCGTCGTGGACACCAACTGCGATCCCGACGTGGTCGACTGGATCATTCCCGGGAACGACGACGCGCTGCGCGCGATTCGTCTGTTCACCTCCAAGATTTCCGAATCGGTGCTCGAAGGCCACACCGCCTATCAGCAATCGCAGGTGGCGGACCAGAAGGCCGCGCAAGATCAAGCGTTGGTCGATGGCGTCGAGTACGTGGACACCAGCGCCTACGAACAGTACGAAAAGCAGGAAGGCGACTTCGTCGAGGGCGTGGAAGTGGTGACGCCCTTGGATCCCTCGGTCGAAGCGGGCGCGGCGGAAGCCACCGTTCCGCCGGACGAGCATTCACGCTAACTCGATAGCGCGGGTAGGATATTCCGAAAGGCCCGGCGCTGCGCTCCAACCAACGCGCCGGGTCTTTTTGCAAGTGTTCGCAGCCAACAAGAGATTGCAGTTCTCTGGGAAGAAAAAAGGATGAGTACACAACCACAAGCCGTACAAATTCCCGCGCACCTGGTGAAGGAATTGCGCGAACGCACCGCCGCGGGCTTCAGCGATTGCCGTGCCGCGCTGGTGGAAGCCGCCGGCGACATCGAGAAGGCCATCAATATTCTGCGGAAAAAGGGCCAGGCCGCGGCCGCGAAAAAAGCGCAGCGCGAAGCGTCCGAAGGGCTCGTCGGTCACTACATTCATGCCGGCGGGAAGATCGGCGTAATCGTGGAAATCAACTGCGAGTCCGATTTCGTGGCGCGCACCGAGGCCTTTCAGCAGTTGTGCCACGACGTGGCCATGCATATCGCGGCGCTCGATCCGCGCTACCTGCGGCGCGAAGAAGTCACCAGCGAGATGCTGGACCGCGAACGCGATATCTACAAGGAACAGGCCAAGGCCACCGGAAAATCCGAGCAGGTCGTCGAGAAAATCGTCACCGGCAAGATGGAAAAGTTCTACGAGGAGAATTGTCTCTACGAACAGCACTACATCAAGGACGAGTCGGTGACCATCGGCGAGATGATCAGCCAGGCCATCGCCAAGCTGGGCGAAAACATCTCGGTGCGGCGCTTCGTGCGCTTCAAAGTGGGCGAAGTCAGCGGCGCCGGCCCGGCCGAATCCGCCCCGGTCGCGGTGTAAGTCGAACCTTCGCCAACAATGCTTCAGAGCGCCCCGGAAAACCGGGGCGTTTTTTTTGCAACTGCTGTAGCCGCCCTCTTCAGAGGGCGGGGTTTAGATGACACGTCGGCACGATCATCACGACGAAGCGCGGTCAGTGCACCTTTAGCGGCCTTAGCGGGCGGCCTTGCGCGCATGTATGGCGCGGGTTGCGTTGCGTCAAAACCCCGCGGTCTGAAGACCGCGGCTACAGAACTGCCGCAGCCCAGGCCGGAATTACGCGAGTTGCGGGATTGTTTGTTACAATCCCGAGGGTTCCAGGGGATGGATTCGGGAGAATCATGGCCGCCAAGAAGACTGCCGTGAAGCGCGCAACAAACGAGAGCAAGAAAAGCGCCGTACCCAAATATGCACGGATCGTTCTGAAGCTTTCCGGCGAATCGATGCAGGGGCCGCAGGGATTCGGCATCCACAGCGAAACGGTCCACGCCATCGCGCGGGAATTGAAGGACGTGCACGCGCTGGGCGTGCAGGTGGCCATCATGGTCGGCGGCGGAAATATTTTCCGCGGCGGGCGGCAAAAGGGCGGCATCGAGATCGATCGCGCCACCGGCGACTACATGGGCATGCTGGCTACGGTGATCAACGCCCTGGCGCTGCAGGACGCACTCGAAAAAGAGGGCGTGCACACCCGGGTGATGAGCGCCATCACCATGGCCCAGGTGGCCGAACCGTTCATCCGGCGGCGCGCCACACGGCACCTGGAGAAAGACCGCATCGTGATTTTCGCGGCCGGCACCGGCAATCCATATTTCTCCACGGACACCGCGGCGGCGCTGCGCGCGATGGAAATCAAGGCGGACGTGATTCTCAAGGCCACGCGTGTCGACGGAATTTACGACGCCGATCCGGAGAAGGTCACCGGCGCGAGGTTCCTGACCGAGATCAGCTACCGCGATGTCCTACACCAGAACCTCAAGGTCATGGACGCGACGGCCATTTCGCTATGCATGGACAACGGCATGCCCATCGTGGTGTTCAACATGAACGAGTACGGGAACATCAAGCGCGTGGTGCTGGGCGAACGCGTGGGCTCGACCGTGACTCCGGCGTAGTTTGCGGCGTACGGCGGGGGCCGGCGCGGCAATTCGATCCGGTTTATCTCCAAGAAAATTCAGCTGAGGACGCTATGACGACGATTGGGAACACGAAAGAGGCGATGGCGGCCGCGAGAACGCGGATGGAAAAGGCCGTCGATGATTTTCGCAAAGAACTGGCCACCCAGCGCACCGGGCGGGCCAACGCCACGCTGCTGGACAGCATCCGCGTGGATTATCACGGAACGCCCATGCCGGTGAACCAGCTGGGCACCATGACCGTCCCGGAGGCGACTATGATCGTGATCGCGCCTTGGGACCCCAGCGCGGTGGCGTTGATCGACAAGGCCATTCGGGCTTCCGATTTGGGATTGAATCCGACCAACGACGGCAAAGTGGTGCGCGTGCCGATCCCGGCGCTGACCGAAGAACGGCGCAAGGACATGGTCAAGCATCTCCACAAGATCCTGGAGAATCACCGCACCGCGGTGCGCAACATCCGGCGCGACATCAAGGAAGCCATCGACAAGCTGGAGAAAGACAAGAAGATCAGCCAGGACGAACAGAAACGCGCGCTCGATGAATTGGAGAAAGTCTCGCACGCGGAGACCAAGAAGATCGAGGATCTCTGCGCGGTGAAAGAGAAGGAAGTGATGTCGGTGTAGTGGGAGTACCAACAGGAGTTAGCGAGACGGCTCCGCCTGTTCTTCGACGATCCTCCGCTTGTGGTTTCGCTTGTGCGCCGGCAGCGCCCAGGTTTAATCTTCCCGACTTCAGACTCTCTCTTCGGTGCTTATCCACCCTCGCACCCCGCGCCCGCATTTTTATGCATCGTTATGATTCCATGAGGGTTAGATCGTGGCGCGATCTGTCGTTGCGATTCCTTTTGGGACTCCGGCGAAGTGCAGGAGCATCGACGAGGTCTTTGATTACCTGTACGATGGGCCGAGATAGCGTTTCGACACGACGGCTCGATTCCCACAACTTCCTGTTCGGTCACGGGTTAGCCTATAGGTGCCCTTGGTTTTCTGAAGATGCTGCCAGGCAGGAGAGCCTCATGAAGTTGCCAACTCGACCCTCGGCGCACCGCCCGTTGATTTTCGCAACCGCGAAATCCTTTCTATCCATTACGCTCTCGATGGTTTGCGTTTTTACTTTTGGTGTCGATCTGCCCTCGCCGGCCGCCGCAGCGGTTCCGGCAAAAGACAAGAAACCCAAGCTGGATCCGTCGCTGAAAGGCTTGCCCATCTCGGACCTGAGCGCGGAAGAAGCGATCTTGCACGCCTTGAATCGGCTTACATATGGTCCGCGGCCGGGGGATATTGAACGCGTCCGCCAGATGGGGCTCGCCAAATGGATCGACCAGCAGCTAAATCCCAATTCACTGGACGACAGAGCCCTCGATGCGCGGTTGGAAAACTACCCGACCCTCCGGATGTCCTCGGCACAGCTCATTGCGGAATATCCGCAGCCCAAGCAGGTCGAGAAGCAAGCCGTAAAGCAGGCGCAGCAAGGACAGCCGCAGGGACTCCAAACGCGATCGGACGCCGCTGCCGCGGTCATCGCCAAGGACCTGCAAGCAGAACAAGCGCAGAAGCCCGCCAAGAATAAGGTGCCTCCACCCACCACGCCCGCTCCGTCGGATCAGCAAGCGGAAGAAACCCCGGCCCCGCCGTCGGCGGTCAGGCCGGCATCCATGAAGGATTCCCCGCAGGGCGCGAATTTCGCGACTCGCGGCGCCGCGAAGCGCGACGCTCTCAGTGGCCCGGATCCAAACGCCGTGCCACGGGCTATCGCAGACGACAGCAAGCACCCCGTGCGCATCGTGGAAGAACTCGCGATGGCCAAGGTCACCCGCGCGGTCTATAGCGACCGGCAGTTGCAGCAAATCCTGGATGACTTCTGGTTCAACCATTTCAACGTGTTCGCGGGCAAGGGTGAGGACCGCTATTACCTGACGTCCTACGAACGCGACGTCATCCAGCCGCACACCCTGGGCAAATTCAAGGACCTGCTCACGGCTACCGCGAAGAGCCCGGCGATGCTGTTTTATCTGGACAACTTTCTCAGTGTCGATCCCAAGGCGGCACAGCGCGAGGCGATGGAGCGGACCATGCGCCAGCAAGCCCGAGCGCGGCGTTTTGGACAGCCCTTGCCGCCGCCGCAGCAGGCGAAGAAAAACGATCGCGGCCTGAACGAAAACTACGGCCGCGAATTGATGGAACTGCACACGCTGGGCGTCGATGGCGGCTACACGCAAAAAGATGTCACCGAAGTAGCGCGCTGCTTCACCGGCTGGACTATCGACAAGCCGCGGCAGAACGCGGACTTCAAATTTGACGAGCGCTTGCACGATCCCGATCCCAAGATCGTGCTGGGCAAGAAGATCCATGCCGATGGAATGAAGGACGCCGAAGAAGTGATCGACCTCCTCGTTCATCACCCCAGCACCGCGAAATTCATTTCCACGAAACTGGCGCGCCGTTTCGTCTCCGACAATCCTCCGCCCGCGCTGGTGGCACGCATGGCGGCGACGTTTCAGTCCAGCGACGGCGACATTCGCGCGGTGCTGAAGACCATGATTTATTCGCCGGAATTCTGGTCCCGCGAAGCCTACCGCGCCAAGATCAAAACTCCATTCGAGCTGGTAGTTTCCGCCGCCCGCGCCCTCGGCGCCGATGTCGACACCCCCATGCCCCTGGTCCAGTGGACGGGGCGGATCGGCGAGCCTCTATATCAGTGCCAACCTCCCACTGGCTACGCCGACAAGGCCGACACCTGGGTGAATACTGGGGCGCTGCTGAACCGGCTGAATTATTCGCTGGCGCTGGCCGGCAACAAGGTGCGCGGGTCGCGCAGCGATGTGCCGTCTTTGCTCGGCATGGATTCCTCAACCGACGCGAAAGCAGCGTTGACTCGCGCCGTGCAGCTTTTCCTTGGCGGACAAACGGCTCCGACGACGGTGGAAACGCTGGAGAAGCAGTTGGACAATCCGCAGGTAGTGCAGGCGAAGCTGGATGATCCGGTGCAGCAAGTGGATTTGGGAGTGGTTGCGGGACTGGTCTTGGGCGCGCCCGAATTTCAACGAAGGTAGTTTGGAGTGCGGCGGCTTGGCGCCGCTTTCACGGTTGCGCCATGGCTAAACCGTGAAAGCGGGAGCAAGCTCCCACACTCCAAAGGAGTACGACATGAACGATCGGTGTTGCGAAGGCGTCCGGCCGCTGAAGTTTTCGCGGCGGTATTTCATGAAGCAGGGTGGCATTGCCATGGTGGGCCTGAGCGCGATGCCGGCGTTTTTGCAGCGCGCGGTGGCTTCGACTCCCGGCGGGCAGAGCAAGAAGCAGTTCGTCGTCTTGTTCCAGCGCGGTGCGGCGGACGGGCTGAACATCGTGGTGCCTTTCGCGGAGCCGAACTACTACCGGCTGCGGCCCTCGATCGCCATTCCTCAGCCGCGGCGCGGCGCGACGGACGCGGCGATTGACCTCGATGGGTTTTTTGGCTTGCATCCGAGCCTCGCGCCGCTCGAGCCGCTGTTTCACAAGAACCAACTGGCCATCGTCCATGCCGCGGGCTCGCCCGATCCGACCCGCTCGCATTTCGACGCCCAGGATTTCATGGAATCCGGAACGCCCGGCCTGAAGGCCACCGAAGACGGCTGGCTGAACCGGGCTCTTGAAACGGTTCCGGAAGAGAATGCTTCGCCGTTTCGCGCCGTGGCGATGGGGCCGAATTTGCCACGGATGCTCCACGGGAGCGCCTCGGCGATTGCGCTTCCCGATTTGAAGCAGTTCAAGGTGATGGGATCGGCTGCCGCTTCCGCTACCGCCCAAGGCGGTTTTGAAGCCATGTACGCGCAGACGGTGGACCATGCGCTGCATGGCACCGGCACGGAAACGTTTGAGGCCATCGACATGCTGCGCAAGGTCGATCCGGGCAAATATCCGCCGGAAAACGGGGCGCAGTACCCGACGAACCGGCTGGGCCAGAGCCTGCAGCAGATCGGCCAGCTCTTGAAGGCCAACATCGGCGTGGAAGTGCTGTTTGTCGATTGCGGCGGCTGGGACAATCACGTCAACGAAGGCGGCGTGCAAGGCCAGCTCTCCAATCTGCTCAAAGACCTAGGCGATGGCTTGGCGGCATTCCATCAAGACATGGGTGACCGGATGCGGGACATCGTGGTGCTGACCATGAGCGAATTCGGGCGCACTGCGAAGGAAAACGGGAATCGCGGCACGGACCATGGCCATGCGAACTGCATGTTCGTGATGGGCGGCGACGTCAAGGGCGGAAAGGTTTACGGCAAGTGGCCCGGGCTGGAGGATCATCAGCTCAACGAGGGCCGCGACCTGGCGCTTACGACGGATTTCCGATCAGTGGTCAGCGAAATCCTCGCCAAGCACATTGGCGTGACCGATCTAAAGACGGTGTTCCCCGGCTTCGAGAACAATCCGCGAAGATTCCCGGGGCTCGTGTTGGGTTGAAGTTGAATCAGCGCCATCCCTGTAGGGGGCGCGAGCGGGATGGCGCCGTATCAGCATCGACAAACATGGAAAACGTCCCGTCTATCCCGCACTTCGCAAGCGACGCCGTCAGGAGCAGCCACGACTTCGAAGCCTCGAGTTTCAAATTTGTTGGCTACGTTCGGCATTGGCACATCTCTCTTGGTCGCATCTCAACGGGTTGGTGCCACGAGCGTGTCGACCTAATTGGCGCGGTGCTGGCTACTGGGGCGCTCACGACGGTCGTACTTCCCGTAGTCGCGGATGACGCGAACCCGTCGGCTTCGCGCGTTGTCCCTCGCGAAGAATGGCCTCAGACTGCCGCCACGCAATCCATCTCGATGTCGAAGCCGCCGTTCCAGGCTGGGACATTGATGAAGATCCGCGCAGGATGGTCTTTGGGGAAGAAGCGCCGATAGACCTCGTTGACGGCGGGGAACATGTCGACGGAAGTGACATACACATTCACCTTGAGCACGTTGTCGAGGGATGAGCCGGCCGTCTCGACGCAGAGCTTCATCTGCTCCAGCACGAGTTCGGTCTGGCGCTCGATGGCTCCTTTGAAGATCTCCCCCGTCTCAGGGTCGAAAGGAGGCGCGCCCGACACGTAAATCGTGTCGCCGTGCCTCGTCACTGTCGAGGCTGGCGCCTTATACTTGTCCAGGAACGTCGCCAGGGGCTCAACGCGGATTATCTCTCGTTTCATAGCGGTCCCTCGTCTTGCGTATTCGAATGGTCAGGCATGGCACATCTTCTTCTCTCTTCTCTTTTCTTTTGAAAAAATCTACCGCAGCGATCTGAAGCCCACGCGAACCTCTTCTGAAAACAGTTGCGGCTGCTCCCAAGCCGCATAGTGTCCGCCTCTGTCTACCTGGTTGTAGTAGATGAGTTTGTGATACGCCCGCTCCGTCCAACTTCGCGGGGCTTGATAGTTCTCGCCGGGAAAGACGCTCACAGCAGCGGGGATAGAGACATTGGCCGCGTTATAAAGATTGAGGTGAAGTTCCCAATAGAAACGAGCCGCGGAAACCGCAGTGTTCGTCACCCAGTAGAGCGTGAAGTCATCGAGTACATCGTCTCGAGACAGGTCACCTGCGGGGTGTCCGTTAATCGTGCGCCCGAGTACTGCCGAAGTGATCGGTGCCGCGGGCTGACCATAACCATCACCGTGGTCAAAGAGCCAAGCTGCCAGACAGACGGGCGAATCCGCCAATCCGTAGAGCGTTTGCGGGCGTGTCGCCATCATTTGTGCATAGGCACGTCGCTTCGCGAATAAGACGGTGAGCTGCTCGTACGCGCGTCTTTCGTCGGCTGAGAGACCGGACGGCGGGGGATCGCCGCATTGGAGCGCCCTCGCGATGTCGGATGGAATAGTCCCAGGAAAGTTGGTGTGAATTCCCAGCAATTCTGGGGGTGCGTGTTTGGCCATCATAGTGCAAACGCCCGCGCCCAAATCGCCGCCTTGCGCCACAAATTTTGCGTATCCAAGGCGCTTCATCAGCGCTACCCAGGCACTTGCGGTACGCTCCGGACCCCAGCCGGAACTGGTGGGTCTTGCGGAAAACCCGAACCCCGGTAGCGACGGAATCACCAGATGGAAGGCGTCCGAAGCGCTCCCGCCATGTGCAGTGGGATTCGTAAGTGGATCGATAATCTTCAGCTGCTCGATGACTGAGCCGGGCCATCCGTGCGTGACGATCAGCGGCAACGCATTTTCATGTTTCGAGCGAACGTGAATGAAATGAACGTCCAGCCCATCGATCACCGTGATGAACTGCGGCAGGGCGTTTAGTTTGGCCTCGATCTTGCGCCAGTCGTAGTCGGTCGCCCAATAGCGGGCCAGTTCCTGAATTCTTGCAAGCGGCAGGCCTTGCGATTCATCCGCGACCGTTTCGCGATCAGGCCACCTTGTCGAGTTGATGCGCCTGCGCAATTCCGTAAGATCCGCTTCGGGAATATTCACCTGAAACGGACGAATAGCAGTCTTGTCAGCTGCCTGCTCGCCTCCTCGTTGTGTAGCACTACTTTGGGTCATGGTGTCTTCCTTTCCAGCAATTCCGGACTCTGCAAATGCCTCGCCGATCGTTGCTGGTTTGAACGCGACTGCCAGGCCCAACATCGAGCTCGCCTTGAGAAAGCAACGACGTGATCTGTCGTCTGGTTCTATCGCACTCATGTAACGACTCCTCGCTAACGAGCCTTCATGGTGTTTCTTCTCTTAGTGTGTTTCCCCCGCGGAATTTTGGGGCGGTGCCACGCCCTCTAGAAATGCGCTGGAACCGCCTCACTCTTCGGATCCCACCCCTTCATTTCATTGAGTTCCTCTGGCGTGATCTGAGGCAAGTGCCGGATGAACAAAACCAACCGCCAGGTTTGCGGGTCAGTGTGCGTTCCGTGGAAGGCTGGCATGCCGCTCAAACGAACTCCATTTTCAATTGTGTAGTAGAGCTCGCCATCGCTCTTGTTCTGCGTCCCGGCTGCACGCAAGTCGGGCGGTTTCGGATAGAGGCCCTTGCCGTATACCGTGTGGCCCCCTCCGTCATCTGAATGGCACGTGGCGCAATGAAA
>Ga0210384_10000615_pt1 | contig 53906 bp, 53 predicted proteins | sample IncBWH2MmetaG_FD_160574 | JGI IMG/M metagenome (GOLD analysis project Ga0210384, IMG submission 160574) | Forest soil microbial communities from Barre Woods Harvard Forest LTER site, Petersham, Massachusetts, United States - Inc-BW-H-2-M | ecosystem: Environmental > Terrestrial > Soil >...
AGTTCAAGTTTTAGGGCAAAGCAATTCCTGAGGATGGGGGATGAAAAATGGATTACCTATTGAAGACGGAGCCGTCCACATATTCGTTTGCGGATTTGCAGCGGGAGAAGACGACCACGTGGGACGGCGTGTCGAATCCGGTGGCGTTGAAGAATCTGCGGGGCATGAAGCCCGGCGAACGGCTCGTCATTTACCACACCGGAGACGAGAAGAGCGCGGTGGGGACGGCTACCGTCCTATCGGTCGACGCGTCGGACGCCAAGAATCCGCAGGTGAAGATTAAAGTTGGCAAGGCCAATGCGAAACCGGTGACGCTGGCGGAGGCGAAGGCGAACAGACTGTTTGCGGAGTCTCCGCTGGCGCGGCAGGGAAGACTGAGCGTGGTGCCGTTGAACGAGGCGCAGTTCAAGTTTTTGACGGGGGAGTGAAATCAAAATCCCCACCCTCTTTCGCAAAGAACGCGAAAGAAGGGTGGGGCACCCGCTTCTCCGCTCACGGACAACGGCCACACTACGACGCGCGGGCGTCGCGGCGGATCAGGGTGGAGTCCAACAGATATCCCAGACCCAGCATGAAGGGGATCGCGCCGAAGGCGGTGGCGATCAGGGCCTCGGGTTCAACTCTGGCGATGATGGTGAAAGTCAGCATGTAGCCGACCGCGCCGGCGATGAGCAGAATTCCGGCGCGGCGAGAGTGGGCCGCCTCGGTAAGATCAGGCTCCATGGGGACGCTCACGCCTCGCTGCATGGCTGCGAGGCGCTCTTCCGTGCGAAGTTTGCGCACGCGATAAAAGGTGTACATGCCTAATACTGCGGTGGGCATTCCGAGAAACATGATTACCGCCGCGAGACCGGTGATTCCGTCCATTGTAATTCTCCCTCCTTGTGGCGCTGGGTGCGCGTGCCGGAGCTGAAATCGCTTTCAGAATCAGATACGCAGGGTGCGAAGTGAAAGTTCCGCTTGCGAGCCAACTCCGGGGGGCGCGGATGCTTCCAAATAAGTACTGCTTGGCATTTGTCGGGTCACCCTTCTGGAGACAACGTGCAATCGGGAAAATGGAACAGGATGGGTTCGGCAGCGGCGGCTCTCTGCCTCGCAGCGCTATTCGTCGCTCAGGCGCTCTGGGCGCAGGAAACGAAGGAAAAAGTGACCGTCGACGACTTGGACCGCAACTTCATGGTCCGGCTGCCGAAGGGCTACGATGCGAAACAACACTATCCGGTCGTGATCCTGCTGCATGGCATGAATCAGGACGCGGAAGACATGGAGCGTCTGACGCGCTTCAATGAACTGGCGGACAAGGACGGCATCATTGCCGTCTATCCCTTTGCGTTGCACGGGCGATGGAACGTGGGGGTGCACCCGCAAGAGCGGCAACCCATGAGCATGGGGCACGGAGGACACGGGCATCACGGCGGGGGCGGTTACCCCGGTGGAGGAGGTGGAGGGGGCGGTGGAGGGTACCCGGGTGGCGGAGGACAGCGGCCGCAAAACCGGGAGCCCGACGAAGATCGACGACCGGCTCCGGCGGACGACATTGCTTTCTTTAACCAGATGCTCGACGAGATGGGCACCAAGTTTTCGTTAGACGCGTCGCGCATCTATGCGGTGGGCCTGTCGGAAGGCGGCTTTATGAGCCTGCGGGTGGGGTGCGCCATGAGCGACCGAGTCGCAGCCATTGCCGCGGTCGGTGCGGCGATGCCGAAGACGATGATTTGTCTGCCCTCGCGTCCGGTGCCGGAGGTGATGATCAGCGGCACTTCGGACCCGGTGGTTCCTTATGGCGGCGGCACCGAGCACAACCTGAGTCTGGCGACAATTTCCGTGGAAGACAGCGCCAAGGCGTGGGCGAAGATTGATCGCTGCGCGGAAAAGCCGGAGAAGAGCAAGTTGCCCCCGGGTGCGAAGGGCGGTATGGAAACCAAAGTCGACACCTACAACGGCTGCCACGAAAACGCGCAAGTGGTTCTCTACAGCGTGAAGGGCGCGGGAAACACATGGCCCGGCGGAGAGCAGTACGAAGCGGAGAAGACGATTGGCAAGACGAGCCCGGATCTGAATGCCAACGAATTGATCTGGAATTTCTTCGTCACGCGGAAACTGCCGGAGCGGGCCTCCGAGCAGAAGCAGTGAAATTCAGGTGATATAAATCAAAATCCCCACCCTCTCGCGCAGAACGCGAGAAGGGTGGGGCACCCCTCGGTAACTCAGTGCGAGAAGAGATTTAAAGTGTTGCTGGCATCGTCAACGTAATAGAGGCCGGTACCCCGCACGTCGACAAGCCCGAACAGCGCGCCGGCTCCCGGTGGGTTTCCGGTGCTGTCCAGCAATGCCTTGTGGATTTGGTCACCGTCAGGTGTAGTTTCGACCAGAAAGCCGTTATTTCCGTTGACGGTCAGAATATTTCCGCCAGGTGTAACGGTCAGGCCAAGAGGATCATTGAGGCTGCCACCTTGTGAAACGGTGGCGCCGATTCCGGCGGAGCTATCGCGAAACAGAGGCAGCGGGATGGCGGTCACGCGATTGTTGAGACTGTCGGCCACATAGAGGGTCTCAGCGTCGGCATCCAGCCCCAATCCCGTCGGTCCGATCACAAGCGCCGCCGGATCGGTTCGCTCCGCGAAGCCTGATCCAATGACAGTGATCGATTGCAAGAAGGGCGCCGACTTGGACGTAATGTTGGTGAGCGTCAGGCGCACTACGGTCCCGCCATGCACAACTTTGCCGCCGCCCGCTACCGTTCCGTTCAGGACATTGGTGACGAACAAGTCTGCGCTGCTGCCAGCGTCCCAGGCCGTCATATCCCAAGGCCCGTTGATGAGCGAGCCATAGAAGGTTTCCCAAACGTTGCCTTTGTTGTCGAGCACGAGCAGGCACCCGGCCTGCGCGGTGGCTGAAGTACCGTCGGTGGTAGGCAAGCTGCCTACGATGACCCATCCTGAGCGCAACACAACCAAGGCGGTAGTTAAGCCGATGCCACCGGGGCAGGGACCGGGCAGATTGTTGGCATCGATTTGGGCGAAGAGCGTGTTGGTACCGTCTGGGGCCATCTGGACGATGGTGGTACCGGTACCCTGTAAATTAGAACTGTTATTGAAATTGCTGATCAGGATGTTTCCTTTGACCAGCGAACCGGAGCTCCGCAGTACACGAGCCATGCCATATGGATTTACGTCGCCATTGGCGGGAACGGTAGATCCGACGACGGAGATGCTGGCCTGGTTGTGGGAACGATTTCCCTGGGCATGGGCCGAGAGCGCGCAAGCGGCGACGAGTGAAGCTGCGCAGGCCCAGACTTTCAGTTGAGACAAGTTCATGACAATCCTCCTATGGCGTTGCCAAACGAGTTGGACTTGATTCTTCCGCGCCGCCATCCCGCGAAACGACGTGCTGGGCTGGGCATTTGCGGGGTACCCACGAATCGGAACAACGGTCGTGGGCGTGTCGGGGACCAGTGTGTGGGCGAGGTGGGAGGGAATTGTCAGCAGACTGTCAAAAACGTGTCACTTCTTGGTTATGAAAGTGTCTCCTTTCTTAGAAGAGCACCGGAAGAGCGCGTTTAGCGGAGGGACTTTCTCAACTCGCGCCGCAGAATCTTTCCCGATGGGGTTTTAGGAACGGAATCGACAAACTGGACCTGACGCGGTTGTTTGTAATGAGTGAGGCGATCGGCGACGAAGCCACAGAGCTCATCCTCAAGTTTTCGATTCTCGACAAATCCGTCGCGCAGGGCGACGAAAGCCACGGGAATCTCTCCGGCGTCCTTGTCGGGACGGCCGACCACGCCACATTCTTTCACGGCCGGGTGTTCCAGCAGGACCGCTTCCACCTCGGCGGGAGCGACAGGGAAGCCTTTGTACTTGATCATTTCCTTGCGCCGGTCCACGACCCGGTAGAAGCCTTCGCGGTCGCGGGTGACAATGTCACCTGACCAGTACCAGCCGTCGCGCAGGACGGCGGCGGTGGCTTGCGGCTCCCTCCAGTAACCGAGCATGAATTGCGGGCCGCGCATGACCAGTTCTCCGGGCTGTCCCGACGGTACTTCGGTGAGGTCTTCGGGAGTGTCGGCAGGATCAATGTCGGACTGCGACAGCACGCGGCAGTCGGTGGCGGCGAGCGGATGGCCGATGGAGTCTGGACGATAGAGAGCTGGTTCGAGAAACCCAACGTGCGTGACGGGCGAGGCTTCGGTCATGCCGTAGCCCTGGCACACTGGAATGCCGGTGAGCGCGGTGAAGCGGCGCGGCAGATCGGGAGCGAGCGGCGCGGCTCCTGACTTCACCCACTGCACTTTATGGTCGCGAGGAAACTGTCCCGCCTCCGCCGCCTGGCATAGAGCATTCATCGCCGGCGGCACCATGGGCATGGTCGTTACCTGTTCGTCGATGAGGAGCCTGGTGACTGTCGGTACGTTAAAGCGGGGTACCAGGACAATCTTCGCGCCCAGAATCAGCATGGGATTCAGAACCACGTTCAAGCCGTAGATGTGGTAAAGCGGAAGACAGCAGAGAACCGTGTCCGCCGAGTTGAGCGCCGACCCATTCGGCCCGAGCAACTGATAGACGTTGGCGATCAGGTTGTAGTGCGAGAGCATCACTCCCTTGGGCAGACCGGTAGTGCCGCTGGAATAGGGAAGCGCTGCCAGCGCCTGTTCGGAAGACTGATCCGGCTTGGGATACACCCCTGTGACTGGGCTCAGCAGATTGGCGAACGGCTCAGTGCGTGGCGCGTGCTGGCGCGTTGTATAGACGCGACGCAGGTCGGGCAATCCTCCAAGGTTGACGCCTTCAATGTTTCCGCCGTCGGTGATCAGGAGGGCGGCGCCGGAGTTTTCCAGTTGATAGCGGACTTCGCGCTCGCGGTAACTTGGATTGAGGAGCGTGGGAATGGCTCCGGCGAGTTGGATGGCATGAAACGTGGTGCAGAACTCCCAGGAGTTCGCCATGAAGATTGCGACTACGTCGCCGGGCTTGACCCCATTGGCGATCAAGCCGCGGGCCAGGGCCTCGACCGTGTCTCCATATTCGGCGTAGGTGAGGCGGCGGCCGCAGGAATCGTCAACGAGCGCGGTCTTGGGGGCATTGCGACGGCAGGAATCGAGCACGACATCGTGGAGAAAAAGATTGTGGGGGTCAGCGTAGAGTTGGGTGCGCAACATGCCGGGAGCGATTGTAATGGAAAAAGACGGGTCGGATCGAAGGCGCTTCAGCTGGCCAACTTCCGCAGGAACTCCTGCTCGTCCATGCGGTACTTGAAGGCTTTGCGGCCATCGATGAAGACGACCGGAACTTCGTCGTTGAACTGGCGGCGGAGTTCAGTGTCCGCATCCACGTCGACCTCTTGCCACGTAAAGCCGCCGCGGCGCGAAAGCTTCGACAGACTTTCCTTGACCACCTCACACAGATGGCATCCCTTGCGGGAGTAGACGACAACGCTGCGAGAGTCTGGCATGCGAAAGAGATTCTAGCGCGGGAAAATGCAGCTTTGCAGCAACAAAATGGGGGTCGGAGGCGAACGCATGGTCGTTTATGGGGTCTGGTGGCTGGACCAGTGGCACCGAAGAGTCGGCCGAGGCGGTAGAATTCCTGCATGCAAGACAGTCAGACAAAACCTCTTCGTGGGAAGACTGCGCTGGTTACCGGCGCGGCCCGGAGGCTCGGACGTGCGTCGGCGCTGGCCCTGGCGCGGGCGGGCGCGGACGTTGCCATTACGTTTCGCAACTCGGCGCGTGAGGCTCAGGAGACCGTCGTGGATCTGTCGGGCCACGGGGTGAGGGCGTTTGCGCTACGCTGCGACGTGACCGATGAGGCCAGCGTCCGCGCCATGATGAAAGAGGCTGGACGCGAGTTGGGACGCATCGACATACTGGTGAACAACGCGGGGAACTATGAGACGGCGGAGTTCGAGAAGTTGACGGTGCGGCAGTGGGATGCGATTTTTGCGTCCAACACGCGCGGGCCGTTCCTGGTATCGCGCGAGGCTCTGAAGTGGATGCGGCGCAAGCGCGGCAAGTCCGCGGCTCCGGTTGAGGCGAAGATCATTAATATGGGATCGCTGGGTGGGCTAAGGCCGTGGGCGACGCACGCGCACTATTGTTCGTCGAAGGCAGCCCTGCACATGCTGACCAAAGTTATGGCGAAAGCGCTGGCGCCGGAGATCGCGGTGAACGCCGTGGCTCCGGGGATGATTGATCTGGGAGAGAAGTCGGCGGCCGCCTTCATGCGGCGCATGGCTACACAGACACCCATGCTGCGAAACGGGCGCGGGGACGAGATCGCCGAGGCGGTATTGTTCTTCGCCACCGCGCCACAGTTTATTACCGGGCAGATTCTTGCCGTGGACGGAGGGCTTGGGCTGTAGCGCGGCACCAACCTTGAATGAAAGGCGTCAACCACCAAGGGCGCGAAGGATCACGAAGGAAACGCATTTCCGCTTACTACCGAAATAGCGATCGCCTCGTGAGCACGGTATATTGGGAAAAATGAAGAAATCAAAAGGTGTTGCTTCGTTGGGGAGAACTTCTTTAACCGCAGCCGTTTCGCTGGAGGACAGCTCGGCATTGTCGGAGTCATCGGGTCCACGGGTTGCGGTCGCCATTATGGCGGCGGGCAAGGGCACCCGGCTGAAATCGCAATTACCTAAAGTGTTACATGAAGTCGGCGGAAAGCCGCTGCTGGAGCATGTGATCCGCGCGGCGGTGCGGGTGGTCCCAGGGCAGGATGTGTACGCCATCATCGGCCACGAGGCTGACCGCGTGCGGGCCGCGATGGCGCATACGGGCGTCAACTTCGTGCTGCAGGCGGAGCAGCGGGGAACGGGCCACGCGCTCATGGTGGCCGGGGAGGCGCTGGGCGGGTACGACCACGTGATCGTGCTTTCAGGAGACGCACCGCTGATTACGCCGGAAACCATCGGCCGGCTGCTCAATTTTCATCTCGAAGAACAGGCCGCCATGACGCTGCTCAGCGCTGAGCTGGAGAATCCTACGGGGTATGGGCGGGTGCTGCGGAAAAGTTCGCGCAGCGCCGAAGTGCTGGCGATTGTTGAAGAGAAGGCGGCGAGTGCGGAGCAGAAAAAGATCCGCGAGATTAATTCCGGCTTTTATGTTTTTGATGTGACGGAACTTTACCGGAATATTGGGAAGCTTTCGACCGCCAACGCCCACCACGAGTACTACCTGACCGACATGGCCGGGGTGCTACGGAAAGCCCTGCGCAAGGCGCGGCGGCCCGTGGTGGCGTGGAAGACGGCGAATGCCGCGGAAGTGCTGGGCGGAAACACGCGGGCGGAGCTGGCTGAGATTGACGAGAAGATGAGGCTGGCCAAGTGCCGTCAACTGATGGCGGATGGAGTAACGGTGTTTTATCCAGCGACCTGCGTGATCGACGCCGACGTGGAGATCGCGGCTGATACGGTGATCGAGCCCTACGTTCAGCTGCTGGGCAAGACGCGAATTGGCACGGCCAGCCGCGTACGGTCATTCTCGGTGATACGCGATTCGGAGATTGGGGATGGAGTTGTGGTGCGTCCGGGATGCGTGATGGAAGAGGCGCGCATCGGCACGGGGGCCGTGATCGGGCCATTCTCCCATCTTCGTCCGGGCAGCGAAGTCGGCGAAGGCGCGCATGTTGGGAATTTTGTCGAGACCAAGAAGATCAAGCTGGGCAAGGGATCGAAGGCGAATCACCTGACGTATCTGGGTGATGCGGAGATCGGCGCGGGCGTAAACATCGGCGCCGGGACGATCACTTGCAACTACGACGGAGTGAACAAGCACAAGACAGTGATTGAGGATGGAGTGTTTATCGGCAGCGATAGCACGCTGGTGGCGCCGGTGCGCGTGGGCAAGGGCGCGTACGTGGGCGCGGCGTCGTGTATTACCGAGGATGTTCCCGAAGACGCGCTGGCCGTGGGCAGAGCGCGGCAGATCGTGAAGGTAGGATGGGCGGCAGCGAAGCGGGCGTCGCGGAAGAAATAATCTCAGGGGTCCAACAATCTCAGAAAACAATCCAATGACAGGCAAGATAACGAAAATCTTCGATCCGGCGGACGGGTTTGCGCCGCTGACCGATGCGGTCGAGGTTACCGACGCGACCGTGACCAAGCGCGGGAATCGGTGGTGGATGTATCTGGCTGGGGAAAGGCAGGGTCACGAGGGCATTCAACTCTTCAGCGCGTCGCTGCCGGAAGGAGCGCCGCTTTCTGTTCAAGGCTGGACGTTGACGCCGGATGCCAACGGTCCGGCACGAATTGCGCTGTTAGCCGGACACGAGGCGAGCGCAACTTGGGATCTGAAGGGTGGACGCCACTGCCCGGCTTATGTTCGAGGCTGGGATCCGCAGCGCAAAACCTGGGTTGAGCGCATCTACTACGCAGGAGGGGCTGCCGATCTGTGGGGGCCTTATACGATTGGTTATCTCGAATGGGACGGCGCTCGGTGGGTGGATCAACCGGCGCCGATGTTCGTGGCCGAGGAGGAGTGGGAGCACGGAAGCGTCTATGAACCAAATCTGACCTATTCCGACGGCAGGTGGAGGATGTGGTACGTCGCCGGTTCCAACGTGGAAGATTATCTGGTGCAGGGGTATGCGGAAAGCGCGGATGGCCGGACGAACTGGAGCAAGCACAAGATATTCGCTCCCGCCGAGGAGAAGGTGTTTGATTTTTGCGTGCTCAAGGCGCGAGGAGGATATGAGGCAGTTTTTTCAAAGGTATGGCTGGGCAAGACCGCAGCGCCCGAGACTACGGGGCTTTGGTGGTGCGAGTGCCCGGTTCCGTCATCAGACTTCAAAGACTGGAGCAGGCCGCGCCAGATCATGAACGCTGTTCATCGGGGATGGCATGCCGGGCCGTGGAAACCGTCGCTGCAATACGGGGAGTCCGATCCAACCCGGATGTTTGTATTCTTCGATGGCGGGTATGTGAAGGAAAACGAACCGGGCGGATTTCCTTTCGCGTTTACACTAGGGTGCCTTGAAATCGCTCGGCCCGAGTGATCATGGAAACGTGAAGTCGGGGCAAGAGAAAGGCACTGAGCCGGCTGGATTTCTCCACGTTTCAGTGCCTTCGGTTGAGCTCGAACGAAGTCTAGTGCGTGACCGCCGCGAACAGTTCCGAGTGCATCAGAGACTGGAACTGCTGGTCGTTGGCTTTGAAGTGGACTGCTACGTTCGAGCCGTCGGAGTCGACCGTGGTGTTCTCCACCGCGATCTTCTCGGCGGGCGTGGCGCTCATCTTCTTGAAGAGGATGCCGGCCTTAACCACCGACGATAGCGTGCCCGCGGTCATGGAATCGGCAGTGACCACGGTGAGATCGAAATTCACGCCGCTGTTGAAATTCATGGTGTAGCGCGAGCCCAGCAGCCGTTTCTTGAGGGTTTCGTAGTCGGCGATCTTGGAGGCGTCTCCCATGGCGGAGCGCATGGCGTTCTGCGTGCCCACCTGGTCGAGGATGCTCCAGACCGGGGCGGAGTCGACACTCGACATCATGTCGGCCATCTCGCCGTTGGTATCCAGGCTCAGCACCTGGCCGTCGCGGGTATCGAGCGCCACCCGGATGGAAGTTGAGTCGCCGAACAGGAGCGTGCTGTCGTCGAGGAAGCTCATGACGAAACCGCCGTCCATGGGATAAATCTCGGACTGGCCATACTTCTTGGGCACGAACTTCTGCAGTTTCATCTTCTTGAGCACGGCCTTCATGTTGAAGGGGCCGGCGGCCACGCCGATCGTCTTGACGCCCTGCTTGCCGGCGTGGAACGAGGCGAAGGCGAGCGTGTCGATATCTTTATCTGGATCGAGGCCGATGTTCTTGAGGGCAGCCTCAAACTGCTTAATGTTATCGGGCATGAGTTGCTGCTTGAGGTCCATCGCGGTGCGCGAGTCCTTGAGAGCGCGATAGTCTACCGAGATCAGTTGCAGCAGGTCGCCGGGAACGCAGGAGCGGGCCGACGAATTCAGCGGCATGGCGTACGCCACGCTCACCAGGAGGAGAGAAGCCAGACAAACCTTGAAGAGTCTCATAAAGCCTCGAATCCGAAAACGATTAGGGTTGCGTGCACCTTTACTCGTACTTGGATGCGCGATCTGCCCTTGTAGTGAATAGATCGTTCTATTGTATTTTACTTGCAGTCGTAGTGAATGGAACAAAAGTACATGCCCAGTGACCGGGTGGAGTCTGGGGGCCGAATCAGGGCAAATGAGCGCTATCGCGATTTTTCGGCAACTGAAGGCAGTCATGTTAGACTCTGGGCCTGAAAACAGTATGCCGTTCAGCTATGTCGTTTACCGTGAGCACCGTCTTGTGATTAGTACTGGGTCGGATCTTGTGACGTGGGAGGAAATCAAAGAACGCCAAGACCAAACCAAGACCGATCCCGGCTTCAACCCAGAGTTCAATCAAATCGTAGATTTGCGGGCGGTTACCGGTTTCGATATGACGAGTGACCACGCCAGACTCCTGGCGCGCCGTACGATCTTCTCTGCTACATCTAAACGCGCTTTTGTTGCCGCCAGCCCCGCGGTGTTCGGTGTAGGCCGAATGTGGGAAATCTTCACTGAATTGTCGGACAATCCGTCCCCAATCCGCGTATTCTACGACCTTCCTTCCGCCTTGAAATGGCTTAATCTGGAGAGCCTTCCGCAATAGCCGCCGCAATCAGGACCTTTACACGTTTTGACGGAGTTTGAGTGTAGCGGCGATGTTTCGCCAACGACATCGCTCGCGCGGTATACTCTCTACCGCAAGGAGGGTCCCATGCAGGAATCGAGTGCTTCGGTGTCGCGCAGTTTCTTCCCGCCACTGTGGGCGCGAATCGCTTTTGCCTGCTTTATGTTCGCAGTCTCAGGCGTGGCCATTTGGGACCACTTCTATCGGTTCGATTGGGTGGGGTTTCTCTGTGCTGGCTTTCTTTCCCTCATTCTTGTCCCAATGCGAAAAGGCGAGGCCCCAAGAGCCTACTTCAGCGAGCCGCGAAGGATAATCTCATTTGCCTTGATAATCCTGATGATGGCCGCTGCGCTACACGACCTGTATTATCTGCTCACGAAGCAGTTCTGATTGGTCTCAATTGCGATAAATCTCAACCTCTGCAATCAGGCCATTTCGCTCAAAATCCGGATTCCAAAACGGGGTCCTAGTCGTCGTCGGGATCAGTTCTCGGGCTTTTGTCATTCAGAAAGTATTCCGCGTTCCGCTGCGCGCTGATGGATTTGAATTGGAGCGGGGTCTGGTTGAAGTCGAAGCAGTCCGAAAGGTCGTCGGTGGTGGCCGCGTCGGCATAGCCGAGCGACGGCAGGCTGAAGGTTTTTTCGACCAGGTTCAGGATGCTTCCAAAATCGTGGTTGACGTGAGAGATATACCCAGCCTTGGCGTAGGGTGAGACCACGATCAGAGGCACCCGGAAGCCGTAGATATAGCCGGATCCCCAGCTGGTTCCGTCATTGACGATCGAATACGGGGGAACGTGGTCGTACCAACCTCCCCAATCATCCCAAGTAATGATGATCGCGGTGTCCGACCAGTAGGCGCTGGTGCCGATGGCGTTCACGATGGAGGCCACCCAGGACGGTCCCCCGGTGCCGTTTACGTTTCCGGCGTGATCGGAATTGTCGCCGGTGGGAATGACCCAGCTCACCTGCGCGAGGTTCCCGCTGGTGATGTCGGTCAGGACCTTAGTCTCGGGAATAACGACGCTGTTCACCCAATCCGAGCCTATGCAGGCCGTGGCGTTGGGCGGAGGATTATTCGGACCACACATATGCTGGATGGCATTCGGTCCGGTCCACAAAGAGCCGGCGGAGGGCGTGTAGTAGCGCCAACTGATGCCCTTGGCGTTGAGCTCATCGGTGAGCGTGGGATGGTCCGCACAGGGGTAGATAGCTTGGTTGGTGGCTTCGTTGCCGTTGGGGTCAATCAGGTAGACGAATTCGGCGGGCGGAGCCAGGCAGCCGGTTTGGTTGCCCGCGCTGGGGATGCCTCCAGCGTTCTCCGCGATGAACAGGTTGCTGGTCGGGTTGCCGGGGGGGGTGGGCGCCGACGTGCCGGAAATGATGAACTGGTGCGCGGGGAAGCTGGGTCCCTGGTTGGTTTGAAACATGCGATCGCCAAAGGTGTATTGCTCGGCCAGATCGAAGTAAGGCTTAACCTCCGAGGGATCCACGTAGAAGAATTGAGGAAAGGACGGCGGACAATTGGTGGCGCCCTGGTTACAGCCAACGGGGATGAGGTCGGCCCCGTCCATTTTGCCACCGTCGTACATTAAAACGAATGCGTGGTGCGCGTGGCTGAGGTCGTAATTGGTCCCTAACGGACCCTTCGCGAGGGGCACGGTATTTCCAAGAGAATTCGTCCCGCTGCTGGCGATGTCGGCGTGGTTGGCGATCAGCACGGGATCCTGAAACAGATTGTCGGGGGTGCGGTTCTCCTGGAAGATGATGACCACGTGTTTGATGGTCCCGGGGGGAATGATGGTGGTGGTCGAACTCCCGCAGCCGTTCAGGCTGAGCAGTAGAGAGCTGGTGACCATCAACAATAGGGAAAAGCACAGGAACGCGGTTCGGCGCATAGGCTATCTTCTCCTGTGTGGCGGCGCAACCCGATCTTATGATGCCGTAACCCGAGGGGCGAGATTTCCACTCGGTTCTGCTGAATAAATTATAGCGGCGGCAGAAGACGTCGCAAGCAACGACTCTACGACAGGGCCTTGGTCCGCCGGCGTACCTCATCTGCGAAGGTCTGATCCTTCAGCGACGCCAGGTTGATTTCTACGTTAGCCAGGGCTCCGGTAAGAGCCGCACCGGCCAGAGCCCGGGCCGTGGTCAGATCCGACTTCATGTTTGGGTTCGTAATCGGCTCGAGCGACCGGGCGAGCTGTGCGATGTCATGGGCTCTTTCGGCGACGCTGAGCGGAACGCTGGTCGCTTCTTTCAGGGCGGCCTCGATTAGTGCCTCGCCGGATTTTTCGTCGGCGGTCTTGGCGTGTTTGTAGGCCTTCATCACAGAGTTGTAGGATTCGGCATCGGCGTCGACCGCAGCCTTGAGTTCTTCGCGCAATGGGGTGAGGCGGGCGATGGCTGCGCTCAGTTGCGACTCGAACTGCAGGTAGGCTTTCTTGCCGCGCGACATGGAGGCGACCATCACGGCTAGTCCTGCGGCCATAGCTGCCGCCGCAGCGGAGGCGCTGCCGCCGCCGGGTGTAGCCGTGGGCGCCGCGAGTTGCTCGACAAAAGGTTCGACCCCCGCGCGCAGGCCGCCGACGGCCATCTTTCCGCCCATGACGGAGGCGAGGCGGTTTTCCAGTATCAACGACGAATCGAAATTCTCCACCTGCAGGAACCACTCGGCCGCCTGTTCCAGAGCCCTCTTGGGGATCAGTCCGACAATCTCGCTCGACACTGGCGTGACGCCGTAGCGGGCAGCTTCGCGCTTCACCATCTCAAACACGCGGTGGATGGGGGTTTGTTCGAAGTCGGTCAGGTTCATCGAGACCTGGGCTAGTCCGCGCACCAGGAAGCCCGCGCCTTTTACAAAGCGCATGCCCCCGTTTGAAAAGCGCACGGCCTTGGCGATTTTCTTGGCGATGTCGACGTCGGGCGTGTTGAGGAAAACGTTATAGGCGATGAGAAATTTGCGCGCGCCCACCACCGTCGCGCCCGCCGTGGGATGCACGCGGGGTTCCCCAAAGTCGGGGTGCCGCGCCGGGTTGGTCGCGATCTCGGCGCGGATGCCTTCGAACTGGCCGCGGCGGATATTCTCCAGGCCCTGGCGTTCCGGGGTCCGGGCAGCGGCTTCGTAGAGATAGACGGGAATCTGGTAGCGCTTCCATATCTGCTCGCCTACATGGTTCGCCATGGCCACACAGTCTTCAATGGTGACGCCGTCGATGGGGATGAACGGGACGACGTCGGCGGCTCCCATGCGCGGATGCGCGCCGGTATGAGTGTTCAGGTCGATGACTTCGGCAGCCTTGCCGACGCCGCGGATGGCCGCCTCCTGAATCGCTTCGCGCTCGCCGACCAGAGTAATGACGCAGCGGTTGTGGTCGGAGTCCATCTCACGGTCGAGCAGGTAGACGCCCGGCATCTTCATGGCGTCGATGATGGCGTCAACTTTGGCTTTATCGCGGCCTTCAGAGAAGTTGGGAACACATTCGACGAGCGTGGACATAAGGGAGAAGAATAGCTGGCGGCGGAGCAGGGAAGCAAGGGAGCGCGGTTGCGGGTAGTTCTCAATTTGGATTTCTCTGCGGCCTCCGCGGGGTTCTCTGCGATTTCCGCGGTTAAGTCTTTTGCCCTTGATGCGTAAGTGAAGAGACTTTGACCGCGAAGGTCGCGAAAAGCCGCAGAGGTCGCGGAGAAAATCCAGATTGAGCCACTACGCGGTTGCGACGCGGAGGGAGAAGGATGCGGGGCGAACTCAGAGGGATTTCAGGGAGCGCCGCCATTTTGCGTGCAGCCAGGCAAGAATCCCCAGCCCACAGACCTCGATCGGCCCAGGTGGCATGATCCGAAGGGTTAAGAGGCTGGCGTAATCGGTTGATGCCACGTAGACAGCCCAGATCATCCCGCCAGCGGCGAGCAGGCTTGCGACCCGCTCTTCCCCGCGAGTGCTCAGCAGGTAGCGCTCGCCCTGGGGCTTGCCGGCGGCTTTGGGGACGGGTGCATACGTCGGCGCTTTCGGCAAATCAACATAGCCTTCGCGCCCCGCATCCCAGCCGACGTCGTCGCTCTGATAATGTCTTGCCACCCTTCCACAATGCCACCAGACGGGCCTTGGAGGCACGTTACCTCTGTAATTGGACTTTCGTAATTGTGGTTGGCAGGTGGCCAAATGGCCGGTTGCGCACGAAACAAGCTGAGTGCTGAAGGAGATTGTCGGCGACCCTTTAACGGCGGACCAAGCGGGGGGGAAGCCACCATGGGTGTTAAGACCTAGCAAAATGCAAGGAATTGTGCATCGTGTCCTCCGTAACTTTCGCGCATCAAAACAACTGGGATAGAGTCAAGCAAGACCTAGAACCGGCGTTCGGAGTAAACTAACTTGTCTCAGAGACCGAATAGAAGGAGTGGTCAGATGTCTGCGCAACCCAGTCCGCGACCCCAGCCACGGCACAAAGCATCACGCAAGGGAGCGCTCAAAACGATCGCGCGTCTTCTTGAGGATCAGATGGATGAGATGGGTTTGTCGGAAGCTGAGAAGAACGAACGTACCGACGCGCTGGTTGAGCGCGTAGGAAAAATCAAGACTTCGCGCGCTGCAACTCCCTCCAAGTAGCCATCGCCTTGTCGTATCGTGGGTGTCCCGGTCTGATTCCGTAGACCTCGGCAAGGATGCGCTTGTATTCATCCTCATCGCCGAGGTTACTTAATTCCTCCATAGCCTTCATCGCCTTGATCTCGCGTTGGCGCGCCTCGCCTTTGGGCGTTCTCGGCTTGGCTTGGTGGAAGGTGGATTGCTTCTTCATGACGCCTTGAATTATCGACCACTCTCCTCATCGCGGTGTGAAGAACTTTCCTATCCCTAACCGTACTTGCACGGTGTTGACTCCGGGATTCAAGTTGGCCAATCCCGCGTTTGAGATATGCATGTAGCGCAGTTCCAGGCTCACGTTGTGCTTGGCGCCAAGGATGTGCATGCCAAGAGCGGCCTGGTCGGTGAAGTTCACGGTGTTGGCGTAGGTGGGGACTTCGTGGTTGGTGAAGAGCGTGCCGCCGGTGAGTTCGAGGTAGGGTGAGAAGCGGCCGTGGCGCACAAAGTTCCACTTGAGGCCGAGAGGATCGAAACCGACGCCGTAGGCGGTGTTCGCGGGCTGGAACACAAGAAAGACGGGGACCGCATCGACCGCATATTCGAATCGTCCGCGGAGAAAGCCGGGCAGATGGGGTCCGGTCAGAATCCATCCGTAGCGCAAGCCGGCGTTGAAGACGCCGGTGTTACCGCGTCCGCCGCTGACGGAGTGGCCGCCTCCCGCCCAGATCTGAACTTCGTGGCCACCTTGCTCAGGACCGGTCTGGGCGAGGCAGAAGGACGACGCGATCAGCAGGACGGCGGCGATGAACGGGGCAGAGCGCATGATGATTCGACTCGAGGACGGCAAACCCTCGACGGCGAAGAATCACGATACAGGATGGGCGGGGCCGCGACAAACGGCAGGAGTGCGGGCTCCAGCGAAAAGCAGGTTCCTCGCTTCGCTCGGAATGACAAAAAATGAATTGGCTACGTTGCGCGCTCTCGCAGGGGGCGTTGTGCTACAAGGTGCATCAGATCGCGGGCCACGCGGGCGGTGTTGTGGCGCGCGACTCCGCCCTCGTCGAGATAGTCGCCGAGCACGGGAACGACGCCCAGCGCTTCGACGGCTTCGAGATCGTTGACAATCTGGCAGGCGCCTTCACTGGCATACTTCGATTGCAGTTCGCTGGACGCGGGAGTGCGATTGATCAGCGCGAAGTCGAAGATCTGTTTCTGCGCGTGGCGATTCAGGGCGCGGATGTGGTCGGCGGCGGTTAGCCCAAGGCTCTCGTTGGCCTGGGTCATCAGGTTGCAGATGTAGACCTTGGTCGCGGGCGATTCGACAATGGCCTTGGCAATGCCGCGCACCAGCAGGTTCGGAATCAGGCTGGTGAACAGCGATCCCGGACCGATCGTGATCATATCGGCGTGAGCGATGGCCTCCAGAGTTTGGGGCATCGGCTCTACGTTCGGTGGGACTAGAAACAGTTCGCGGATGCGTCCCTTGCTGGCGGTGATTTTGGTTTCGCCGCGGACGCGGGTGCCGTCTTCCATGAGCGCTTCGAGTTCGACGTTTGACGTGGTCGCGGGATAGATGTGGCCGCGCGTGACCAGAATCTCGGACGAGAGGCGCACCGCCTCGGAAAAATCCGAAGTCAGGGAAGTGAGGGCTGCCAGAAAAAGGTTGCCGAAGCTGTGGCCTTCCAGTCCCGAACCTTTGTCGAAGCGGTGACGGAAAAGCTTGGAGAGCAGGGCTTCGTCTTCGCTGAGCGCGACAATGCAGTTGCGGATATCGCCCGGCGGAAGCATGTTGAGTTCTTTGCGCAGGCGGCCGCTGGACCCGCCATCGTCGCTGACGGTGACCACGGCGCACAGATCACGGATCATGGGCGAATCGGCGGGCGGGAGAATTTCCGTCGGCGAGAGCACAAAGCGCTTCAGTCCCTTCAGCAGCGTGGAGAGTCCGGTGCCGCCGCCGATTGCGACGACGCGCAGACCGCGCTCGCGCGCGGTCTTCTCCAGCGAAGGGGAATCGGCGGCTTTGGTTTGCATTCGAGGGTGCCCCGCAGGCGGCTATGCAGGCTCTTCTTCGCCGAGGTCGCCGTCGGAGGAGCCGAGTTCGGCGCCCGGATCGGGATAGAGCAATTCCGTGAAGCGTGGATCCTCCGCCAGGTTCTGGAAGTCGGAATCGTTGCGCGCCTGAAAACGCAGTTGAGCATTCAGACGCAGCGCTTCGTCCAGCCGTTTGAGCGAATCCTCGACGTGGCCCGTGAGACAGTCGAGCGCGGCCAGACCGTAAACCACATAGTCCGACTTGGCATTCTGCTTAAGCAGCTTGTCGAGATGCTCGCGGGCGGTAACATAGTCGCCGACGTTCATCAGCGACACTGCGTAGTCGAAGTGCTCCTCCGGTGTTTTGAACTGCGTGGCCGCGGAGCGCTCCAAATGCTGGTTGCAAATGCTGAGATGAACGTTGGCGCGGTCGACCAGTTCCTTGATGGGCCCGGCGATCACCTTTTGGAAATGAGGTTTCGCCTTGTCGAATTTGTGCTCCTGCATGGCGCGGAGTCCAGCTTCGTAGCTCTGCAGCGCCTGGGTATAACGCGGATCTTCAACCACGGGCTTTTTCGCGGTAGGTTTCTGGGCCATGTGCAAAACTCTTCCTGTGCTCTTGGTAATGGGGAACTCCTTGGATCGTGCTTTTGCTGAGCAGTAAAGTATCGCCCAAAGAGTGGGTGAAGGTCCAGTTGGCGGCGCGAGTACCGAGCGATGCCGGCGCGTTTTTTCCCGGTACCGGGTACTCGCGACTCGGTACTAGTTCATGGTGGCGGCCGACATCAGGTCGATCTGCTTCCATTCCCCCCGGATGATTCCGGCACGGATCTGCGATGCGGACCTGGCTTTCTGGTGCTGCTGGTAGGAATAGTAAAGCTCCTTGAGGCAGGTCGCGCACTGCGCGCCGTGTGTGCTCTCAAAGCAGCTGTGCAGGCTGTTGTGGCCCATGCGGTCGCAGTAGCAGTAGCAAGGCTGCTGGTGCAGCACGTTGGGGATCTTCGCCGCGAGCTCATAGGCATGCGTCTGATAAGGATTCTGCGCGTCGGCTCCCCAGAGGTCAGCCTTGGTCAAAAGGCGAGGCAGCTTCGTTCCTGTGGGCGGAGGTCCAGCGTTGTAGGCCGGGACGCCTCCTCCTTCTTCCTGCGGCGAGGTCCACTGCGCGGACATGGTTAGAGTTACCAGGAAGAGGAAGGCCAAGGTCAGGGTGCGGTGCAAGATCTTGTTCTGGAGTAAAGGATGCGTCATAAGATTCCTCGTGTGCGGCTATTGTAACCTGACGCCGAAGTCGACCGGAAGCGCGCGAGCCCATGTCCTACCGACGGTTGATCTCGAATTCAATCTGCTGCCGCTCGACAAGTTCTGTATACAATAGGAAGGCATGCCCGGGACGTCTTCGGAAACGAGTTCAGTTGGCCAGACAGCGGCACCCTCGCCGACGGCCCCGACCACCCCTGTGGGAACGACAGCTCGCGTCCGCGTCGGCACCGGGATCGGCGTGTGGCTGCGCGATTTGATTATCTCGCTGGCGATCTCTGCCTTCGTCATCATCTTCCTCTACCAGCCTGTAAAGGTCGAGGGAGTTAGCATGATGCCCTCGCTCGAAGATCAAGAACGAATCTTCGTGAACAAGTTTGTATATCGGCTCGAACCCATTGAGCGCGGGGATATTGTCGTCTTTCGCTATCCGCACGATCCTTCCAAAAGCTACATCAAACGCGTGATCGGGATGGCCGGCGACCGCATCCGCATCGACGGCGGACACGTGTACGTGAATGACGAGGCGCTCGACGAGGACTACGTTCCCCCGGCCTATACCGATTTCCGTTCTTACCCCGAAACCACAGTGCCGGAGCATTATTTCTTTGTGCTCGGCGATCATCGCTCCATGTCGAGTGACAGTCGCGAATTCGGTCCCGTCAGCCAGAGCCTTATCTACGGCAAGGCAGTGTTTGGGTACTGGCCGATGGACAAGCTGGGGCGCGTGCGTTAAGCGTTGCGCGAGCCGGTTCCTTCCGAATCATGAGAGTATGATCGGCCTGAGAAACGGATTCGATCCTTCCGATCCACAGATTTCTTTTTGGAATCCGCGTTCTAGTCTTGGCCCCCTGCACTATTAACTGATAAGATTCATAAAATCCACTCCACTGGAGCGAGAATGCAGGCTATCCTTGCGCTGGAAGACGGCAGAGTCTTCCGAGGCAAAGGCTACGGCGCCAAAGGCGAATGCTACGGCGAAGTCGTTTTTAATACTTCCATCACTGGCTACCAGGAAATTTTCACCGACCCCTCCTACTCGGGGCAGATTGTTGTCCTGACCAACCCGGAAATCGGCAACTACGGCACCAACCACGAAGACAACGAAGCCACGCGTCCGTGGATCGAAGGACTGATTGTCCGCGAGTTTTCGCGCGTCAGCTCGAACTGGCGCTCGCAGCAGGTGGCCGAAGAATATCTGGAACAGTTCAAGGTGCCGGTGCTGTCGGACATCGACACGCGGGCGCTGGTGCGGCATCTCCGCGATCACGGCGTGATGCGGGGCGTGGTCTCGACCATCGAAAGCGATGCCGACAAGCTGATCGCCAAGGCACGATCGATCCCCAAGATGGACGGGACCGACCTAGCCAAAGAGGTCAGCACCAAGCGGCCGTACGTGTGGGAAGTGGGCGAACGCTCGCACGAGCCGGTGGCCGTCGTTGGAGTGAAGGATGAGCCTCCGCGATTTCATGTCGTAGCCTACGACTTCGGCATCAAGCAGAACATTCTGCGGAAGCTGCGCGGCGAGGGTTGCAAGGTCACGGTGGTTCCGGCGCAGACTCCGGCGGAGGATGTGCTGGCGTTGAAGCCCAACGGAGTCTTCTTGTCGAACGGCCCGGGGGATCCGGAGCCGTGCACCTATGCGGTGGATTCGATTCGCAGGCTGATGGGACGGCAGCCGATTTTCGGCATTTGCCTGGGGCATCAACTCACGGGGATTGCGCTGGGCGGCAAGACCTTCAAACTGAAGTTCGGCCATCACGGCGGGAATCATCCGGTGAAGCAGTTGAAGACCGGGAAAATCGAGATCACGGCGCACAACCATAATTTTGCGGTCGATCCGAATTCGCTGGCCGACAGCGAGGTTGAGCTGACGCACATTGACCTGAACGACCAGACGCTCGAAGGCCTGCGGCACCGGAACCTGCCGCTGTTCAGCGTGCAGTATCACCCGGAAGCGGCGCCCGGGCCGCATGATTCGCATTATCTGTTCAAGGAATTTACGAAGATGATGGAGGAGTGGAAAGGGTGAAGAACGCCCGAGCTTTCACCAGTATTGTCATCCCGAGCGGAGAAGATCGTTCCCGAAGGGAACGATCTTCGGAGTCGAGGGACCTTGGGTTCGCCGTGGCGTCGATGTAGCCGCGAACCCAAGGTTCCTCCACGCGCAGTTCGATCGCTTCGCCGATCGAACTGTTTGGTCGGGATGACAGAGTTTTTTTGCTGAATTACTACGGAATTTCATGCCTAAAAGAACGGACATCTCGAAAATCCTGATTCTCGGCTCCGGGCCCATCATCATTGGGCAGTCGGCGGAGTTTGATTATTCTGGCACGCAGGCTTGCAAGGCGCTCAAGGCCGAGGGCTACGAAGTGGTGCTGGCCAATTCGAACCCGGCCACCATCATGACCGACCCGGAGTCGGCCGACCGCACTTATATTGAGCCGCTCACGCTGGAATATCTGGAAGAGATTATCCGCATCGAGCGGGAAATGTCTCCGGGCGCGGGATTTGCCGTGTTGCCGACTGTTGGCGGACAGACCGCTCTGAATCTCGCGATCGAACTCTCCGACGGCGGCGTGCTGGAAAAATATAATGCGATCCTGATCGGCGCCAACGTCGCCGCCATTAAAAAAGCCGAAGACCGCCTTTTCTTTAAAGACGCCATGCAGCGGATCGGGCTCGACGTGCCCAAGTCGGCGCTGGTTAACAATACGAAGGACGGGGTCGAGTTCGCGGGCAAGATCGGTTTTCCGGTGATCATCCGGCCGTCGTTCACGCTAGGCGGTTCGGGCGGAGGCATCGCGTATAACCGCGAAGAGATGGTGGAAGTGCTGACTCGAGGCCTCGATTTCTCGCCGGTGCGCGAAGCTCTGATTGAAGAGTCGGTGCTGGGCTGGAAGGAATTCGAACTCGAGGTGATGCGCGACACCAAGGACAACGTCATCATCATCTGCTCGATCGAGAATTTCGATCCCATGGGCGTACACACCGGCGATTCCATCACGGTCGCACCGGCGCAGACGCTTACCGACCGCGAGTACCAGGCGATGCGCGATGCCTCGATCGCCGTGATCCGCGAAATCGGAGTCGATACGGGCGGATCGAATATTCAGTTCGGCGTGAATCCCGAAACCGGCCGGATGGTCGTGATCGAGATGAACCCGCGCGTCTCGCGGTCTTCAGCATTAGCCTCGAAGGCCACCGGATTCCCGATTGCCAAGATCGCAGCGAAACTTGCCGTCGGCTACACGCTTGACGAGATTCCCAACGACATCACGCGCAAGACTCCGGCTTGCTTCGAGCCGACGCTCGACTATGTCGTGGTGAAGATTCCGAAGTGGCAGTTCGAAAAATTTCCTGGTGCCGACGACACACTGGGTCCGCAGATGAAGTCGGTAGGCGAAGTCATGGCTATCGGGCGCACCTTCAAGGAAGCCCTGATGAAGGGCATTCGCTCGCTCGATACCGGCAAGCGCGTGGGCGGCGAAAAGATCGAGCCGAAGATTCTAACCAAGCGGTTGGTGACGCCGCATCCCGAGCGCCTCGCCTACGTGCAATACGCGCTGCGCCAGGGTCACACAGTGAAGCAGATCGCAAAGATGACTTCGATGGATCCGTGGTTCCTGTATCAACTCAAGGAAATCAACGACCAGCAACTTGAGTTGGAAAAGCATCCGATGGAGTCGATTCCCACCGAGGTGCTGCGCGAGTCGAAGCGCATGGGGTTCTCCGATGGACGATTGGCGGCAGTGTGGAGACTCGACGGGCAAGAAAAAGTTCGCCACCTGCGCAAGAAACATGGCGTGATGCCCGTCTACAAGCGCGTCGACACCTGCGCGGCCGAATTTGAAAGCTTCACGCCCTATCTCTATTCGACCTACGAAGACGAAGACGAAGCCGCGCCGACCGACAAGAAGAAAGTCATTATTCTCGGGAGCGGCCCGAACCGCATCGGGCAGGGAATTGAGTTCGACTACTGTTGCTGTCACGCGTCGTTCGCGCTGCGTGACGATGGGTACGAGACGATCATGATCAACTGCAATCCCGAGACCGTCTCGACCGATTACGACACCAGCGATCGCCTCTACTTCGAGCCGCTGACTTTTGAAGACGTGTGGGCAATCTACCAACACGAAACGTCGAAGGGCGCGCGCGTCGGCGTGATCGTGCAGTTCGGCGGGCAGACTCCATTGAACCTGGCGTTGCCCCTGAAGGCCGCGGGCGTGAAGATCATCGGCACATCGCCCGAGTCGATCGACCTGGCCGAGGACCGCAAGCACTTCAACAAGCTGCTCGAAGAGTTGCAGATTCCGCAGGCGCCAGGCGTGATGGCCACATCGATTGAAGAAGCGGTAGAAGGTGCGGGGCGCATCGGATATCCCGTGCTGGTGCGGCCTTCGTATGTGCTGGGCGGCCGCGCCATGGTGATTGCCCACGATGAAGCGGCCGTCATCAAATACATGAAGGAGGCGGTCGAGTACTCGCACGATCGCCCGGTGCTGATCGATCACTTTCTGGAAGATGCGATTGAAGTCGACGTCGATGCGCTTTCCGACGGCGAAGACGTCGTGATCGGCGGCATTATGCAGCACATCGAGGAGGCTGGCGTGCACTCCGGCGATTCGTCGTGCGTTCTGCCCGCTGTCGATATTCCGCAGCCGCTACTGGAACGGATGCGCGACTACACCTTCAAGCTGGCGCGAGCGCTGAAGGTGGTCGGGCTGATGAACATTCAGTTTGCGATTCCGCGCGGGAACGGCGATGGCGACAAAGTCTACGTGCTCGAAGTGAACCCGCGAGCCTCGCGCACCGTGCCGTTCGTTTCGAAGGCGACGGGCATTCCCATGGCAAAGATCGCGGCGCGGCTTATGACGGGCCGCAAGCTGCGCGAGTTTCTGCCGGAATTCATCGATCGCCGCGCCGACCTCGACACCGGGAGCCACTTCTACGTGAAGTCTCCCGTGTTCCCGTGGAACAAATTTCCGGGCGTCGACACCGTTCTCGGGCCGGAGATGAAATCGACCGGCGAAGTGATGGGCGTGGCCGACAACTTCGGCGAAGCATTTGCTAAAGCTCAACTAGCCGCGGGACAGAAATTGCCGACGCAGGGAGCTATCTTTATCAGCGTCACCGACCACGATAAGAAGCATGTGGCCGCGGTGGCCCGCAAGTTTGTGGACATGGGATTCAAACTCGTAGCCACCGCCGGCACAGCCGACGTGATCGAGGATGCCGGCATGAACGTGGAGCGCGTCTACAAAGTCAAAGAAGGCCGGCCGAACGTGGTCGACTTCATCAAGGGCCAGCGCATTCAGCTCATCGTGAATACCCCGACTGGACTGGAACCGTGGTTCGACGAGAAGGCGATTCGCCGCGCTGCAGTGACCGCGCGCATTCCTACGATCACGACTCTGGCAGCCGCGCGAGCCGCGGCCGAGGGCATCGCGGCATTGCAGCGCGGCGAAATCAATGTAAAGGCGCTGCAGCATTTGCATGCGGAGCGACATGCCAACCTGCGATGACGGAAGTTTCCTGGCGTTTCGGCGCAATCGATCTTCGACATGAGCGCACCGCCCCTGCCCCTGCCGCCCCCACCGGATCCACCGCGGAAACGCGGCCGCGCCAGACTCGTGATATGGATCATCCTGGCTGCGCTGGCCTTCATTGTCATACTTTTGAATCTGGGCAAGGGCGCATACAGCGACTATCGTGCCGCTTCGGCGGCAGTTGATCGCTTTCACCTGCACTTGAACGCTGGAGACTACGACGCCATTTACGCGGACGCAAGTGAACCGCTGCACCGCTCCGGAAACCATGCACAGTGGATCGGGTATTTTGAGAAAGCCCACCAGAAAATGGGGAACTCGGGAAAGGTATCAACTGTCGTGTTCTACACCGGCTGGAAAGGTGGCCGCGCGTGGGTCGACGAAGTCGTGAACACACAATTTGCGCTCGGTCAGGCGCACGAGAGATTCGTGTGGATCCGCGAACGGGATCAACTCCAGTTGTACTGGTACCAGATCGATTTCCCGAATCCGCGCTAACCGAGCAGTCTCCGTAGTATTCTCAGTCATTGAGGACTTAGCCATGCTGCTACACGGTATTCTACCTCCCATCACCACGCCGTTTTATCCCGACGGCAACGTGTACTTCAAGAAACTCGAATCGAACGTGGAGCGCTACTCGCGCACGCCGGTCGCTGGCATTGTCGTGTTGGGCTCGACGGGCGAAGCGATCCTGCTCTCCGATCAGGAGCGGCGCGATGTGCTGAAAGTTGCGCGCGCTGCTGCCGCGCCGAACAAGGTGTTGATCGCGGGCACAGGAATCGAATCGGCGATCGAGACGCTGCGGCTTACCGAATACGCTGCTGAACTGGGCTACGACGTCGCCATGGTGCGCACGCCGCACTATTACAAAAAGCAGATGCAGGCGGCGAACATCCTGGCTTTCTACCGCACTGTGGCCGACCGCTCGCCTCTGCCGGTCATCATTTACAACTTTCCGCAGGCCACCGGGTACGACATCCCCGCCGAAGTCGTGATCGAACTGGCCGGCCACCCGAACCTGATCGGCATCAAGGAATCGAGCGGCGACGTGGAAAAAGTCCGCACGATGGTCGAAGGCACGCGCCACGTCAAGCGGAATGCCACCGTCAACGAAACATTTGACGCAGTGACTCCGCGGATGCTGGCTGCCGCAGCGTCCGGAGGCGGCACCGAGGGTGGAGAACTGGTGCAGGTAGGAGGAATCTCGGGCACTTCGGGCGCGAAGCCGTCGTCGTCGGCCGTGACGGTTGTGGGCAAGATGAAGACGCGCCAGAAGGAAGTCGGATTCCAGGTGCTCGTGGGAGCGGCGCACAAACTGCAGCCATCGCTGGATGCCGGTGCGGTCGGAGCCATCCTCGCTTTCGCCTGCCCGGCACCCACCGCCTGCTACGAGATCTATGCCGCATGGAAAGAAGGCGACGCTGAGCTGGCGAGTCTGAAGCAAGAACGAATTGCGAAGGCAGCGCAGCGAGTTGGCGATCTCGGTGTTCCCGGATTCAAGTACGGCATGGACTTCAACGGCTACTACGGCGGCCCCTCGCGATTGCCGTTTCTGCCGCTGACCGCGGACTTGAAGGCGGAGATCGAGAGCGTGCTGGGGGATGTTAGGAACTGATCAACAAGGGCAGAGACATCTGAGGTTGCGCCGGGTTCCGGAGTGTGTTACAAGTCCGCCAAATGAGAAAAACGCTCGGGCCTGCGCTCTGTACAGTAGTGACTTTTTTCTCGCTTGTGGCCGCCTACGCGAAAGATCCCCCAGCCCAGGTGATTGTCTGGCCTGAAAACGGGACGCCAGTTCTTCGATTAACTTTCGGAAAATTCAAGGAGATCGGCTCGCTGGGAAGCCAGCGATCTTACGTCACCGAAACCACTGCCGAGAATCTATGGACCAAAGCCATCGGCAATGCGAATTTCTCGTTATACCTTTACGACAAGAACAAGACTCGCATCGCCGAGGCGACGATCAATGTAAGCAACATCGCTCCCGGAGAGACGATTAAATTCCAGACTACGATTGCCTCTTCGGGGCCGCCTGCCTCTCTGTCGTTGGTTGCTCGATATCTGCCCAAAGAGCTCGCGCCAATGGCTCCTCCACGGCTGGTTTCAATCACGGTGAATACAGTCCCGCAAGGCGCAGCAACAAAACTCGATGGCGTGGATGTGGGAACGACTCCGAAGATCGTGCAGGTGGGTGTGGGAAATCATGTTCTTGAGTTCAGCAAGGAAGGATTCAATCCCGGGAAGTTTCCCTTCGAAATGGGGCCGGACGATGCTTCTGGCGGGAGCGTCAGTTTCGAACTCGGCACTTCGGCTCACGACACGATCGAACTTCGAGACGGTAGTGTCTTAACCGGCGACCTGGTGTCGGTTTCGGGGATGGAGATCGTCATCAAAGTCGGTGGTACCGACCAGCGCCTGAATCGCAACCAAGTGAAGCGCATTCTGCTCGTTGAGCGAGAAGCGCTAGCCCCGGCGAACCCGTGAAACCCGTCAAACGCCGGCATCCTTCGCTGCCCGCCGTCTCCGAACAGATGAAGGCCTGGTCTGCGGCCCTGGTGGCCGAAGTCAGCGGCTGGCCCCAAGTGAGCGCGCGCTCCTTCTTCGGATTCAGCGCTCTCTACCGCAAAGATAGAATGTTCGCGGCTGTGCCCCGCACTCGCGCCCTGGAGACTGCGAACTCCATGGCCTTCAAACTCGAATCTCCGTCCGCGGCGGTGAGGGCCCGCCTCGATAAAACTACGCGGCCCTGGTCAGCCCAGCCGGACAAGGCGCGCTGGTTTGCCTTCGAGATGTCCTCGGACGCCGATTTGCACGATGCTCTCGATTGGCTTGGGCAGGCCTATGAGGCGGCGGGCAAGAAGAAGACATCAAGCTAGTTGTGCTGCACTTGTGATTAAGATCACACGGGCGTATACTCTGTTCGAACGAACGTTCGAATTGCCCGATTAAGAATGATGGCAAGTCACTCCAGAACCTCCAGGCTTTCGGCGCGACGGCATCGCGCTCCGGCCGCTCCCGAGACGCGCTACGACCGGCGGCTGGCGGAAATTCTCGGGCACGCCACCGAGGTCTTCTGCAAGAAGGGATATGAAGGCGCCTCGATGCGCGATCTTTCGCGCGAGAGCGGCATGTCCCTTGCGGGGCTCTACTACTACTTCGAATCCAAGGAGCGGCTGCTGTATTTGATCCAGAAGCATACCTTCACCACGATTGTGCAGCGCTTGAAGGCGCGCCTGGAAGGCGTGACCGACCCGGAAGAGCGCATTCGGATTTTCATCCTGAATCATCTGGAATATTTTCTGGCGAATCAGGCGGCGATGAAGGTTCTTTCCCACGAGGCCGAGGTGCTGAAGAATGGTTTCGCGTCGGAAATCGCAGCCATCAAGCGCGAGTACTACCGGATTTGCGTCGGCCTGCTCGACGACCTGAAGAGCCTCCACGGCCTGCAGTTTTCCACACGCATTGGCGTGCTCAGTCTGTTCGGCATGATGAACTGGATCTACACCTGGCACAACCCGCGGGTGGATGCGGATGCGGGGTCGATGGCCCGTGAGATGGGAGATGTTTTTCTGCTGGGCGTGATGGCGAACGGACAGGGTAAGAAGAACGGGCGTTGATCGGGTGAGGCGTGGGGCGCGAGCCACAGCAGATTCCTCCCCTTCGCCTTGCTCAGTGTCGGAATGACAAGAGGTTTTACGAGACAGAAGGAGATACAAAAGATGGCGACCACAATGCAGCCGACCACCGGCGAAACCAGCAAGCAGCTTGTCAACTACCGCACCGACGGCGGTGTAGCGGTGATCGAGATGTGCGATCCTCCCGCCAACACTTACACCTACGAAATGAATCGCCAACTGGATGAGGCGATTCTCAAGGCGCGTATGGATAACGACGTCTATGTGATCGTCATGACGGGCGCGGGAGACAAATTCTTTTCCGCCGGCGCGAACATCAAGATGCTGACCAGCGTCGATCCCACCTTTAAGTATTACTTCTGCCTGCACGCCAACGAAATGCTGCTGCGCCTCGAGCACACGCCGAAACTGGTGATTGCAGCCATCAACGGACACTGCGTGGGCGGCGGGCTGGAAATTGCGATGGCGGCCGATCTGCGGATCGCGCGCAAAGAGGCTGGAAAGATTGGCCTGCCGGAAGTGAACCTGGGCGTCCTTCCGGGCACCGGCGGCACGCAGCGGCTGTCACGCATGGTAGGGAAGAGCAAGGCGATCGAGTTGATGGTGACGGGCAACACGTTCTCGTTCGAAGAAGCGCAGGAACTCGGTATCGTCAACGACATCTTCGAGCGCGACGGCTTCATGGAGAACATCATGGAGTACGCCAAACAATTCTGTCCGCCCAACAAAGCGTCGAAGGCGGTGGGACGCATCAAGCGCGCGGTGCAGACCGGCTGGGAGATTCCGATGGAGTCGGCCCTGGCAGTCGAACGCGAGAACCAGCAACTGCTGTTCCAGAGCGAAGACGCGAAGGAAGGCCTGGCGGCGTACGTGGAGAAGCGGCCGGCGGTGTTCAAGGCGAAGTAGCTGGAAAGATAGAGGGCAACATGCCAGGCAAAGTAGCAAAAATCGGCACCTTCAGTGACTGGATCGGTTTGTTCAACGACTGGCGCAAAGAAATTGGCGTTAACACGGCCGACATCGACGCCTTTCATTTCGACACGCTCTACGGCGCCATCGACACAGAAGAGATCGAGTTCGGCTCCTACAAAGGCCGCCGCAAGTGGGAGAACCTGCGCCAGATTCCTACGCAGCAGATGCGGGATGCTCTGATGAACATGATCGTCTACCAGGGCGACACCGAATTCGCCAGCGTCGAACAACAACGGAATCTGCTGGAAAACGCGCCGACCGAGTGGGACCGCCGCGCCATTACACGCGTCATGATCGAGGAAATGCGGCATGGCTGGCAGATGTGCGCCCTGCTGGTCGATCACTTCGGCTACTCGGGCAAGGTCGAGGCGCAGAAGATGCTGGAGCGGCGCGCCTTTGAGAACAAGCGTCTGCTGGGCGCCTTCAATGTCGACGTCGACAACTGGATGGACTTTTTCACCTACACCGATTTTGTTGACCGTGACGGAAAGTTCCAGTTGCAGATGCTGAAGTATTCGGCGTTCGCTCCGCTGGGACGGTCGATGTCGTACATGCTGCGCGAAGAAGCCTTTCACATGGGTACCGGCAACGACGGCCTGCGGCGTATTGTGGAAGCGGGCGTGATCCCAGGGTGGCTTATCCAGAAATATCTCAACAAGTGGATTTCCAGTTCGTACGACCTGTTCGGCACCGATCATTCTTCGTCGGCGCACTGGGCGTATGTGTGGGGCGTCAAGGGCCGCTACGACGAGCCGAAGAATGACAAGGCTCCGGACCTGGACGACTTGAATGACTATAACCGGAATCTCTATCGCGACGAAGTGGCGGGACTGATCGAGCGTTTCAATAGCGCGCTCCGAGCGGGCGAGCCCAAGCTGTACGCGCCGCACATCAAGTTCAATCGCGCGATTGGAAAATGGGCGGGGCAGAAATTCCACGCGCTGACGGGCGAAGCACTCGACGAGCGCGCCTACCAGGAACATTTGAAAGAGTACATGCCGTCGGCGGAAGACAAGAAGCTACTGCTCGACATTATCAACAATGAGAAGAAATGGATCGCAGAGAAGACCGGGGCGCGCGATCCGCTCGCGAGTATCGGAGAGGTGCGGAAGTCGGCGATCAACCTGTAGTTCGAACTGTAGTGCGCGAAGACCTTCACTACAGAGGACACTGAGGACGCAGAGGGAGATATGGGATCTACATCCGCGGCATCCGACCTCCGCCGGCTCATGCTTGAGATTGCGTCGCCGATCGCCCGCATCACGTTACATCATCCGCCGCTCAACGTTATCGACATCCCTATGATGGAGGAACTGGCCTATTCGCTGGCAGAGATCGAGGCGCGACCGGACGTCTCCGTCGTCATTCTCAGCGGCGCGGGCAAAGCGTTTTCCGTGGGCGTAGACGTGGCCGCTCACACTCCCGACAAGGTCGAAGAGATGTTGGCCAAATTCCACTCCGTGATTCGCGGCCTGGTTGCGATTAAGAAAGTCACAATCGCTGCGGTGCACGGCCACTGCCTGGGCGGTGGCGCGGAACTGGCCATGATGTGCGACATCGCCTACACCACAGAATCGGCGCAGTGGGGATTTCCCGAGATCAAGCTGGGGTGCTATCCGCCGGTGGCGTGCACCGCCTTGGCTGCGCTTGTGGGACAGAAGCACGCAGCGGAACTGATTCTGACTGGGCGGACGGTTGCCGGCAAAGAGGCGGCGGAGATTGGATTGGCGAATCGTGCGGTGCGTGAGGGTGAGTTGACGGCGGCGGTGGACGATTGCGTCGGACATTTGCGGAAGCTTAGTCCGGCGGCGCTGGCGGTGGCCAAGAAGGCGTCTTACGCCTGGGACTCGATGCACTTCGATAAGGGCCTGGCGCGCGCCGAGCGGATTTATTTCGACGAGTTGATGAAGACCGCAGACGCCCACGAAGGCGTTCGGGCGTTTATGGAGAAGCGGGAGCCGAAGTGGACGGGGAAGTAGGAAGCAGAAGCGCTTCCGACAGCATCCGATGATGGAATACGAAATTACTCCCGAAGAAGTGAAAAGCAAACTGCAGGTGGGCGAGTCTTTCACGCTGCTGGACGTTCGCGAACCATGGGAATTTGAGACGGCGCGGATCGAGGGCGCAAAGCTGATGCCCATGAGTGATGTGCCGTCGCGGGCTCATCAGGAACTCGATCCGGAGGATCACATCGTTGTGGTTTGCCATCACGGAGTTCGATCGATGAACGTGACCGTGTGGCTACGGCAGCAGGGATTCGAGAAAGCACAGTCTATGCGAGGCGGCATCGATGCCTGGTCGCGGCACGTGGACGGGAAAGTGCCGATGTATTGAGGCGCTCTTGGCTTTTGGCTCTTGGCTTTTGGCCAAATCGGTGAGCCAGTAGCCAAGAGCTAAGAGCTAAAGCTAAAAGCTATTCATGAAAAAAGAACTCATCGAACTTCGCGTCAATGGGCGTGCGCACGAACTTGCCATCGAGCCCAGCGCTCTTCTGCTCGACATACTTAGGCAGGAATTGCAACTCACGGGCTCGAAGCGTGGTTGCGATGATTCGTCGTGCGGCGCGTGCACCGTGCTGGTCGACGGTGTTGCGATGATGTCGTGCACGCTACTCGCAGCCAGTTGTGAAGGCCAGGAGATCACTACCGTTGAGGGCGTGAGCGAACACGGCTCGCTGGCGGCGATCCAGAAGGCTTACGGCGACTGGGGCGGTGCACAATGCGGCTTCTGCACACCGGGCTTCATGATGACGGTGAAGTCGTTGCTGGCGGAGAATCCGGATCCATCGGAAGCCGACGTTCGAGCGGCACTGAGCAGTAATCTCTGCCGCTGCACGGGCTACAGCCAGATGTACGAAGCCATTCGGTCGGCGGTTGAGGCGGAGCGTAAGGGAATGGCTCTGGCTGAGTGAAGTGGCAACCGCGGCGAACACCAGATTCCTCGCTTTGCTCGGAATGACAAGATGCTCGGAATGACAGGATGAGCGACTTCTCCATTATCGGCAAGCCCACCGCGATGATCGACGCGGCCGGGAAAACCACGGGCGCGGGCAAGTACACCGACGATCTCAGCCTGCCCGGTATGCTGGTCGGCAAGATTCTGCACTCGCCGTATCCGCACGCGCGCATCAGGCGCATCGACACGAGCCGCGCAGAGAAATGCGAAGGTGTGATCGCGGTGGCGGTTGGCAAGGATGCGCCCAATCCGTATGGCATTCTCCCAGTCGGCCACGATGAGTACCCACTCGCGCTCGACAAGGTGCGCTATGTGGGTGACAACGTCGCGTGTGTAGTCGCCGTTTCGGAAGCCATCGCCGAGAAGGCGCTCGAACTTGTCGACGTCAAGTACGAAGTCCTGCCCGCGTACTTCGATCCCGAAGAATCGATGAAGGCGCAGACGGATCTCATTCATGACTCGAAGCCGGGCAATCTGGAAAAAGATTATCACCACGTGTTCGGCGATCCCGATCAGGGCTTTGCCGAAGCCGATCACGTTGCCGAGGCGCGCTTTATTGCCAACGAAGTGACGCACGCTGCGATGGAGCCGCATTCCACACTCGCCTCATTCGAAATTGACCCGCACACCGGCAAGCCTGGTCGCCTGACTGTGTGGTCCTCGACCCAGGTGCCGTACTACCTGCAGCACAAACTTTCGCTCGTACTCGAAATGCCGATGGCGCAGATTCGAGTCATCAAGCCGCTGGTCGGTGGGGGATTCGGCGGAAAGAGCGAAGTGATTCCGCTGGAGATCATCGCCGCCGTCGCCGCACGCAAGGCCCAGGCTCCGGTGAAGATTACCTACACTCGTGAAGAAGTGTTCTGGGCGCATCGTGGACGCCCGCGCACTATCATTGACCTGAAAACGGGAGTGAAGAGAGACGGCCGCATCACCGCCGTCAAGGCGCGCGTGGTGCAGGACGGCGGTGCCTACTGCTCGTATGGTGTAGTTACGATTCTGTACTCAGGCGCGTTGCTGGGCGCGCTCTACGACATTCCCAACATTCAGTACGACGGTTATCGTGTGCTCACCAACAAGCCGGCCTGTGGCGCCATGCGCGGGCATGGCACCGTGAACGTCCGTTTCGCCTTCGAATCACAACTGGACGAACTGGCGGCGAAAATTGGGATAGACCCGGCCGAAATTCGGGGGCGCAATCTGCTGAAGCCTCCGTGCATCACGGTGAACGGCTTACGGGTTCAAAGTTATGGTCTGCCCGAGTGCATAGAAAAGACCGTTGCCCGCTCCGGCTGGAAAGAGCGCAAAGGCAAGCTGCCCAAGGGCCGTGGGCTCGGGATCGCATGCAGCCACTACGTCAGCGGCGCGGCGAATTCGATTATCCGCTCCGACATGCCGCATTCAACCGTGAATGTCAAGATCGATCGCGACGGCGGCGTGGTGGTGTACACCGGTGCTTCGGAAATCGGTCAGGGATCGGACACGATGACCGCGCAGGTCGCGGCCGAAGTGCTGGGGTGTTCACTGCCTCGCGTTCGGGTGATTGCTGCCGACACCGATCTGACTCCGATTGACATCGGGTCCTACTCGAGCCGGGTCACGTTTATGGCGGGAAACGCGACGCTGCGGGCAGCGGAGGAGGTGAAGAAGATGATCGCTGCGGCGGCGGCGAAGAAGATGAATTGCACGCCGGAGGAGTTGGTTTTCCGCGGCGACGTGGTGATCAGAAGGAATGGTCATGTGGGGACGCCCGCCCCCGGCCGTCCGGCCGAGCAAAGCTCGGCAGCGTCAGTTTCGGGCCATGTGGAAGGCCAGATTCTGCGGGGATCGCTGCAGCAGAAACGTAAAGAAGAAGGTCCCAAGGACTGGATGACATTTGAGGAGGCAGTCGTCGCGGCCATCGACTTTCACGGGGCGCTTACCGGGACCGGTTCCTATGCTCCTCCGCAGGAAGCTCGCGGAGGCAAGCACAAAGGCGCAGGCGTTGGACCTTCCCCGGCCTACTCGTACTCCGCGCAGGTGGCCGAGGTCAGCGTCGACGAGGAAACCGGCGAAGTCACCGTGCACAAAGTCTGGGCGGCCCACGATTGTGGGCGCGCGCTGAATCCGGTTTCGGTCGAAGGGCAGATCATCGGCTCGGTGTGGATGGGCATGGGGCAGGCGCTTACCGAAGAGATGATCTGGAAGGACGGCATGCTCATGAACCCCGGCCTGCTTGAGTATCGAAGCCCGTCGTCGGCGGAGTCGCCCGAGGTCGAACCCATTATCGTGGAGAGCGTCGATCCGGAAGGCCCGTTCGGCGCGAAGGAATGCAGTGAGGGATCGCTGGCGGCAACGATTCCGGCGATTGCCAACGCGATCTACGACGCGGTCGGTGTGCGCCTGCATGAGTCGCCATTCACGCCGGAGCGAGTTCTGGCGGCGCTGCGCGCGAAGAAGAATGCCAAGTTGCTGAATCTGACCGAAGGTGTGGATCCGACTTCGCCGACGCGCTTCCGCGAGCATGGTGGATCGCTCTGTTTCAACGGGAAGGGACCCGAGCGGCATGCGCTCGATCCCTCGCGCCGCCAAGGCGCCTTCGTGGCGGGGAGTGCAGATTGAGTCTTCCAGACTTCAAACTTCTGCGCCCGCGCAGCATCGAAGCCGCTCTCGACCATCTGGGCCACTATGCGGGAAATGTTCGTGTGCTGGCTGGCGGCACTGATCTGATTCCTTCCATGCGGCAAAAGCTGTTTGAGCCAGAGTTCGTTCTCGATCTTCGGGGAGTCGCTGCCCTGCGCGGAATCAGGCCGCAACCCGACGGCGGAGTAGAAATCGGCGCTCTCACCACGCTCCGCGCGATTGAGCGCGCCGATTTTCTGCGCCAGCACTATCCGGTGCTTACTGAGGCCGCCGCCACCGTTGCATCGCCCGTGCTGCGCAACATGGGCACGATCGGCGGCAACATCTGCCTCGACACGCGCTGCCTGTGGTACAACCAGTCGCTTACCTGGCGCAAAGGCTGCGGATTCTGCATCAAGAAAGACGGCGATCTCTGCCACGTCGCTCCCGGCGGAACCAAGTGCTGGGCGGTCTTCTCTGGAGACACGCCTCCCGCGTTGCTCTGCCTGAACGCGGAAATCGAAATCGCCAGCGCCAGCGAAACGCGCCGTCTGCCGTTGCGCGATTTCTACACCGGGCTGGGCGACGACTATCGCAAGCTGCAGCCGAACGAATTGGTCACGCGCATCTTCCTTCCCGCATTGTCTGCGGACTACCGAGGTGTCTACCGAAAGCTCCGAGTTCGCGGGTCGATCGATTACCCGCTGGCTGGCGTAGCCGTTGTGATGAAGCGATCGTCGAACGGCAACAGCGGCGGTCACGTCGCCGACGCGCGGATCGCCATTACGGCGGTGAATCCCGCGCCCCTGCTGGTGAAAGGCGCATCCGAGTTGCTGGCGGGAAAAGTCGTCGACCAAGCTCTTGCCGAAGCCGCGGGCGACCTGGCCGCGAAAATTTGCAAACCGTTGACAACTTCCGCACTCACTCCCGAGTATCGTCGCGAGATGATTCGCGTATTCACGAAAAGGGCAGTGCTCGCAGCCGCCCAGGTCGCTGATCGCAACTAATCGTTTTGCGGAAGGGAGAAGCCGATGCCCAACTACCAGCTCGCTCAGGTCAACATTGGCCGAGTGAAGGCTCCGGTCGAAGATCCACTGATGGCCGGGTTCGTCTCGCGGCTTGACGAGATCAATGCACTCGCCGACCGCAGTCCCGGCTTCGTGTGGCGGCTCCAGACGCCCGTGGGCAATGCGACTTATTTTCGACCGTACCCCGATGACGACAGCGTCCTGATTAATATGTCAGTCTGGGAGACGATTGAGGCGCTGCGCCATTACGTCTACAAGACGGCCCACGCCGAACTTTTGCGTCACAGGGAATTGTGGTTCGAGAAGTTCTCGGGCACGTATACCGCGCTGTGGTGGGTCCCGGCGGGGCACCGTCCCGGCATGGACGAGGCGACGAAGCGGCTGGCCTATCTCGCGAAACACGGGCCCACGCAGTTCGCCTTCACCTTCAAAACGACTTTCGAGCCGGACGAGCAATTTCAGCGGACCATCGATTGGTCGTCGTTCGTGCCCTGTCCGGCGACTTAGCAGCGGGTCGTCAAAGCGCGGCAGCATCGCGACACCTGATAGAATGCCGCCGTACCTTACCGACTGACGATCCCCTTGATCACCGACTGCCACATCCACATCCAGCCGATGGAAATGTTCAAGCCCCATGCGCTTGAGCTAATGAAGCGGAAGCGGCCAAACTTCGACCAGATCGTCGAATTCTGCCGCTCGCCCAAGGCCTTTCTCAAGTTCCTCGACTCCAGCGGCATCGATCGCGCCATGCTGATCAATTATGTCGCCCCGGAAGTGATCGGGTTTACCAACGGAGTGAACCAGTTCGTCGCTGACTATGTGAAGGAAGACCCCAAGCGCCTGCTGTCCTGCGGCAGCCTGCATCCCCGGCACACTACGAACGTGCTGGCCGACGTGGAGCAGATCCTCCGGTTGGGACTGAAGATGATCAAGATTCATCCTCCGCACCAGTTGCTGTTTCCCAACGACTACCTGAGCGGCGCCAAGGAACTCGAGATCATTTACCGCGCGGCGGAAGCGAATGGTGTACCGGTGATGTTCCATACGGGCACGTCGATTTTTCCTGGTGCGCGCAATAAGTATGGCGATCCGATTTACGTTGACGACGTTGCGGTCGATTTTCCCAAGCTGAAGATCCTGCTGGCCCATGGTGGACGCCCGCTGTGGATGCAGACCGCATTCTTTCTGGTGCGGCGGCATGCCAACGTGTATCTCGACATCAGCGGCATTCCGCCCAGGACGCTGCTGAAATATTTTCCGCGTCTCGACGAAATCGCGCACAAAACGTTGTTCGGCACGGACTGGCCCGGTCCGGGCGTGCCCGACATCAAGAAGAATCTCGACGAATTCCGGGCGCTTCCGCTCAGCCCAGCCGTTCAGCAGCAGATTCTGAGCAAAACCGCGCTGTCAATGTGGCCGGTCTGACCGCCTGTCGGCGGCGTCCTGCTCGATCTTCCGGGTTTGCACCTATTTCTATGCGGTTGTATACTCCCGCAAACGCTGTCGTTCCGAAGCGCCTTCCTTCGCCTGAAATGGAAAAAACAGAATGTAGATAAGGAGTGACCGTGAAGAAATTCTCCCCTGCGTTTCTCACCCTGACGTTGTTCGTACTCACGTTCGCGCTCGCAAACCTCCAGCCTCTATCCGCGCAAGTCCAAGGTCAATGGGCCGGCACCGGCAGTATGCAATCCCCGCGCGAGTCAAACGCCCAGGTGCGGATAGCCGGTGGGAAAGTCCTCTCCATCGGAGGAGTCGACAACAACAATAATCTGCTCGCTTCGGCGGAGGTCTATAACCCTGGCCCGGGCACCTGGAGCCTCACCGGCAGCATGGCTCAGCCACGGGAGGCGTTTGCGGCCGTCGTGCTGGCGAACGGGAAAGTCCTGGTCTCCGGCGGGCTAGGCGCAGGCAACACGGTATTGGCGGCCGCCGAGTTGTACGATCCAACGAAGGGAACGTGGTCCCCGGCAGGTTCTCTCTCGGTCGCCCGCTTGGGTCACACGGCTACTCTGCTTGCAAACGGGAACGTATTAGTGACCGGTGGCTGTTCGTCGAACCTCTGCTCCACCGACACGGCGGTCAGCGAGCTCTACGATCCTGTATCGAACACTTGGTCGACAACGGGCAGTCTCAACACCGCCCGCCATTACCACCTCGCGGTGCGGCTGAAGACGGGAAAGGTATTGGCCATCGGAGGCATCGCCCCCGCGCCCAGCACTTCTTGCGAGCTTTACGATCCTGCCAAGGGCACGTGGAGCGCTGCGGCCAGCACCAGTGCGACTCGCTACCTGGGCGCCGCAACCCTGCTGTCGGATGGCAAGGTTCTGGCCACCGGCGGCACGCCCAACAGGTTTCCGGAAAACTCAGCGGAGCTCTACGACCCCATCGCCAACACCTGGACCCTAACCGGGACCATGACGACCGCGCGTTATGCTCACACGGCCACGCTTCTCACCGACGGCACCGTTCTGGTGGCGGGGGGAGAAGGGCAGTCGATTAGCTGCGGGAAGGCTTGTACCGGTTACATTCCTACCTCGAAGACTGAGATCTACAACGAGGGCACGGGCAAATTCACCGCTGCAGCAAGCCTGACCCGGGCGCTGGCATATCAGTCTGCGACCCTGCAGGCGTCGGGACGTGTATTGACAGCCGCCGGCGTTGGCACGACCAGTGTGTGTTGTGTGGTTGTAAACAGCGCCGAGGTCTTTACTCCGCTGACCCTGACATTTTCAGCGTCCAGCCTAACCTATGGCGTCCTGCAGGTCGGACTCACCAGCCCCTCCCAAACGGTCACCGTAACCAATGTCAGCAGTCACTCGTCCAACTTCAGCGGGATCGCCGCCAAGGGTGACTTTTCGGACAGCAACACGTGCCCCACCACGCTCGACGCTGGTCAAAACTGCACGATCACGGTTACATTCAGGCCGACCGCCGCCGGAACCCGTACTGGAACCGTGACCCTCAAGGACAATGACCCGGGCAGCCCCACACAAACCATCGCGCTGACCGGCATCGGCGCAGCCAACCCCATAACCGCGTTACCGAGCCTCACAACCTTTCCCGGTGTGATCCCTGGATCCACCAGCGCGCCCATGAGTATCACCGTGTATAACGATGGCGCGGCGCCGATCAACCTCACTGCCATCGCTATTTCGCCCGCCAACGGAACTTTCACCCAAACCAACAACTGCCCAGCCACTTTGAATCCCGGCACAACCTGCGTCGTTCAAGTGGTCTTCGCGCCGCCGGATACCGGCAACTACACCGCAACGTTGTCGGTAACCGACAGTGATAAGAGCAGCCCCCAGACGGCTTCTGTTGCGGGCGTGGGACTGGATTAATCGATATGCCGAAGGCCCGCATCGGAATGCGGGCCTTCTGAAGCTTCTGCGGTAATCGGTGAGACGGTTTACTTTCCTGCCTTCGCCGCTTCAGCGTTGGCAGCCTTGGTTCCCAGCAGTTCGTCCGCCAGTCCCGTTGCACCGTAGATCTTTCGCAGGGCCTCTTGAATGCCTCGCGAATCCACCGAGACCGCGCGTGCTTGCACATCACTGAAAGCGAACATCCCCTGCAGCGATTGAATGTTGCCATCGAAAATAATTCCCACCACCTCGCCCTTTCGGTTGACCGTGGGTGATCCCGAGTTTCCTCCGATGATGTCGGCGGTGGAAACAAAATTCAGTGGAATCTTCAAGTCGAGGTCCGCTTTCGACTTCAGCCAACTCTCCGGCAGGCTATAGGGCCACTGGCTGTTGTGTTCAGCCGCATGCTCGTAGGCGCCGCCAATGTTGGTCGCGAAGGGGATCGACTTTCCGTTCTCCTGGTAGCCCCTCACCGCACCGTAGCTCAGCCGAAGCGTAAAAGTGGCATCCGGCGATTGGGCAAACCCACTCTGGGCAAATCGCGCTTTCGCCACGATCGTGCCGTCACGGCGAGCCACTGAGTCGACCTCGTCCTCGAACTGCTTGCGAGCCGCGCGGGCAGCGGGATCAAGGGCGCGCATGGCCACGATCAGAGGATCGGTGCTGGCATCGATCGCCGCCTGCCCACCTTCATACAACTGCTTACGCACGACAACATCGTCCAGCTTCGTGTTGGTGATGAGATCCTTCGCCGTCTCCACGGGCGTTTTGCCCTGCAACACCTTCTGCACTTCGGGATTGTCCCGGCCGAGCGCGTCCTGCATTTCGCTGAGCGAGTCGGTGAGTAGAACTGTATCGAGACTCTTGTAAATCGGTTCGGTTGAGAACAACGTCTGCTCGTATGACGGCAGATTGGAGTCGCGGAACTCGCGCATGCGCTCCTGATTCGGTTTCGGCCTCTCCGCCGCTGCACGCACCAAAGACCGCGCCGTCATGGCCAGATGGCCACCAAACCCGCGCATGCGCTCCAGATAAACCAGGTTGGGGTAAATGGACCGCTGCAGCTTCATGGCCTGGGCAATTTCATCCCACGGATCGGCGGCCCCGCTGTTCTTGGGATCAGCCTTGAAAGCGGCGCGCAACTTGGCCTCGTCCGCGGCTTTCGAATCCATGATCGTTTTGTCGAGCAAACCCGATTCATAGCCGGTGATGGCCTTTTGAGCGTTTTGCAGGCTAAAAATGTCTTCCTTGGCGATGCGGGCGTTCTCCGCCGACTGTTTGCTGAAGTCCTGTAACAGCGCGATGCGCCTCTGGAAGAGCTTCAGATTCGCGGGATACTGCAGGTCGCGCAGAAATTCGAGTTGCGCCAGGGTCAGCAGTCGCCCGGTAGTTCCGGGATGCCCGGAGACGAAGATCAGGTCGCCGTCTTTCACTCCGGTGCGCGACCACTGCAAATAGTTGTCGAGGTGCGCCGGCTTGCCGTTCTCGTACACTCGGAAAAACGTGATGTCGAGATCGAAACGCGGATAGGTGAAGTTATCGGGATCGCCGCCGAAAAACGCGATGTCGAACTCCGGCGCGAAGACCAGGCGCACGTCGGTGTACTTCTTGTACTTGTAGAGGTTATAAACCTGGCCGGAATAAAAAATCACCACGTCGCAGCGCAGTCCGGTAGAAGTCGCGCAATCTTTTTCGACCTGCGACATGGCGGTGCGCTGGGCCTGACCAGATTCCGCAGCCGACATCCCCGGCTTCACACCGGCGTTGACTTTGTCGGTCACGTCCTCAATGCCGACTAGTTGGTTGAGTTCCAGGTTCGGACACTTGGCCTCGTCCGCCTGCGTCTTGGCGTAAAAACCGGTCTTGATATAGTCGTGTCCGGCAGTCGAGAGTTGCTGCACGCATCCCGCGCCCACGTGATGGTTGGTAAAGGTGAGTCCGTCGGCGGAAACGAACGATCCCGAGCCGCCGTTGTTGAATCGCACCGAAGACAGGCGAACGTGGTCGAGCCACTCCTGGGTGAGTTCGAAGCCGTATTTGGCTTTGATTTTGTCTTTCGGGGGAGCGTTATAGAGCCACATGCCCTCGTCGGCGGTGGCCAGAGTAGAAAAAATGAAGACGCACGCGAGCAGCACAGAAAAAGAACGTTTCATTATCGGGTGGTTCCTCCGTGAGGAAAATGAAGAGCTGGTATCAGAACAGCGGCAATAGCGGAGTACCCCTTACTATACGCCCCGTCTAAGGTGAGTGGCAAAACGACGGCGCGTCGCCGTCACGGCCCGATATGCTCGCGAACGCCCCATTCGGAGCCTCATTTCCGGCTAGTACCCCCTTCGACGTTACCATGGGCGGTTGGAAAGTCGGGTGCGTTTCAGGTATAAAAAAAGGTTGCGTCCACCGCGTCATTCCTGGCGCGGTAGGGGAACGCGAAATTCGGCGATCGAAACGAGAGATCGAGGCGAGAGAATCATGTCCAGCCTGACCACAACTCATGCTCCCAAGGGACTTGAGGGCGTCGTTGCCACCACTTCCAAGATTTGCTACATCGACGGAGATCGCGGCGTGCTGGCCTATCGCGGCATCGACATCCACGAACTGGCCCAGCAGTCGAATTTTGAGGAGACCTGCTACCTGTTGTGGTTCGGAAAACTGCCCACCCGTCTCGAATTGCGCGAGCTGCACCAACGCCTGGCCGAAGAGCGCAAGCTGGATGCGTCGATTATCACCTTGCTGCGCAATGCGCCCAGCCACGCCCTTCCCATGGACGTGCTGCGCACCGCGGTTTCGGCGCTCTCGTTCTACGATCCGCAGGAGAAAAGTAACGACAGCAAAGCCAATGTCGATAAGGCCATTCGCATTACTTCCCAAATCGCGATGATCGTCGCGGCCTATGACCGCATTCGCAAGGGACATCCCGTGGTAGAACCCGACCGGTCGCTCTCTCACGCTGCGAATTTCCTGCTGATGCTGAACGGCAAACCGCCGTCGCAGACTGCAGAGCGCGCCCTCGACATCGCGCTGATCCTGCACGCCGACCACGAACTCAACGCCTCGACGTTCGCCGCGCGGGTCACGGCTGCCACTTTGTCCGATATGCACTCCGCCATCACGTCGGCGATCGGCGCCCTCAAAGGGCCACTGCATGGTGGCGCCAACGAAGCAGTATTTCTCATCCTGGAAGCGATTGACGCATCGGGCGCCGACCCTATCGACTACGTGAAAAGCATGCTGTCGCAGAAGAAAAAGATCCCCGGCTTCGGCCATCGCGTCTATCACACCGAAGACCCGCGTGCCACGCACCTGCGCGCCATGTCTCGCGATCTCGGCACCGCCAGCGGGCAGGCCAAGTGGTTTGATATGTCGCACAAGATTGAAGAGTTCGTGAAGGCCGACAAAAAGCTCAACGCCAATGTGGATTTTTACTCGGCTTCCACCTATCACACGCTGGGCATCGACGTGGACCTGTTCACACCCATCTTCGCCGTGTCCCGGGTCAGCGGTTGGGCCGCTCATGTGATGGAGCAACTGAACGACAACCGCCTGATCCGTCCCCGCGCCGAGTACCTCGGCCCGGAATACCCGAATCCGTATGTGGCAATCGACCAGAGGTAAAGCGAAGCCCATGTAGCGACGGCCGCCCTTCGACTGCGCTCGCAACGTCTCTCTCACCACAACAGGAAAATGCCGCCCGCAAGACGCAGCCAGCCCCATGTCTACCCCCACGCAAGGTAGAATAGAAGTCGGGTTCCGCATGCATCGCATTTACCTCGACAACAACGCCACCACCCCGGTCCTGCCCGAGGTGTTCGAGGCCATGCGCCCCTATTTCGGCGACCAGTTCGGCAACGCCTCGTCCATCCACCATCACGGGCAGCAGACCCGCGCAGCCGTCGAGGATGCGCGCGAATCGGTCGCCGCGCTGCTCGGCTGCCGCGCGTCGGAGATCGTTTTCACGAGCGGGGGCACTGAGGCGGATAATCTCGCCATTGCCGGGATGGTGAACGCAGGCGATCACGTCGTCACGTCGAGCATCGAGCATCACGCCGTGTTGCTGGCTTGCAAGCATCTGGAAGAGATTGGCGTGGATGTGACGATCCTGCCGGTGGACGGCCGCAGCCTGGTCGATCCGGCCGATGTGCGCCGGGCGCTGCGTCCGAACACGAGGCTGATCTCCGTCATGATGGCGAATAACGAAACCGGAGTTCTGCAGCCGGTCGAGGAGATTGGTCGAATCGCGGCCGAGGCCGGCGTATGTTTCCACACCGACGCAGTCCAGGCGGCGGCCAAAGTCGCGTTGGATGTGAAGCGAATCGGCTGCCATGCCCTCACCATTTCCGGCCACAAGATTCACGCGCCGCAGGGAGTCGGCGCGTTGTATGTCCGGAAGGGAACTCGCCTGCAGCCGCTGTTCTACGGTGGCCGGCACGAGCGCTCGCGCCGCGCGGGCACGGAGAATGTCCCCGGAATCGTTGGTCTGGGCAAGGCGGCCCAACTGGCGAAGGGAGCGCTCGATCGCGCTGACGACAAGAAAATGGCGGCGATGCGCGACCGCTTGGAGCAGGGAATCCTGGCGCAGGTCGAAGAAGCTGGAGTGAATGGCGACGGCGCGCCGCGCGTCCCCAACACCGCCAACATTCACTTCGACCACATCGACGGCGAGGCCATGGTGATTGCCCTCGACCTGAAGGGTGTCGCGGTATCTACGGGCGCAGCTTGTTCCTCGGGCGCGATTGAGCCATCGCATGTGCTGTTGGCCATGGGCCTGCGCGCCGATCAGGCGCGTGCGAGCATCCGCTTCAGCCTGGGCAAGCAGACCGTCGCCGAAGATATCGATATCGCTCTCGCGCTCGTACCCGAGACAGTGGCGCGCCTGCGGGAGTTGTCGCCGTCGTATGGGAAAACCGCTCTTAGCTCTTAGCCTTTGGCTCTTGGCTTAGGGCGTTCGTCAACGGGCTCCAAGCCAAGAGCTAAAGGCCAAGAGCCAAAAGCGTTTTATGCCAACTACCGAAATAATCGCCGTAGCGATGTCGGGCGGTGTGGATTCTTCCACCGTCGCGGCCATGCTTCGCGCCGACGGACACACCGTCATCGGCCTGACCATGCAGCTCTGGAACCAGCGCCGCTTGGCTGGCAAGGATGGCATGCCCGAGTCGGTGCAGGGACGCTGCTGCTCGCTCGACGACGTCTACGACGCTCGCCGCGTGGCCCAGCAGATTGGCATCCCTTATTACGTGGTCAATCATGAGGAGCGTTTCGAGCGCGACGTGATTCGTCCGTTTGTCGAAGAGTACGTTTCCGGCCGCACGCCGATCCCCTGCAGCCTCTGCAATAATCACTTGAAGTTTGACCAGCTGCTCATTGTGGCCCAGCAGATTGGCGCTTCCCGAGTGGCTACTGGACACTATGCTCGTGTGGCCTTTGACGAAGCGCGCGGGCGCTGGTTGCTCAAGCGCCCAGCCGACATGAGTAAGGATCAGACTTATTTTCTCTTCGGCCTGACTCAGGAGCAACTCAGCCGCACGATTTTCCCGCTCGGCGACATGACAAAGCCCGAAGTCCGCGAACTTGCTCGGCAGCACGGCCTCGCGCTCGCCGAGAAGCCCGACTCGCAGGAAATTTGCTTCGTCCCCGGCGGCGACTACAAGCGCTTCATCGACGCCTACCTGGCCGAGCAGGGCGACTCTTTATCACTGCCCGACACCGCCGGCGACCTGGTCACCACGAACGGCGAAGTCCTGGGCGAGCATTCTGGAATTCACAACTTCACCGTCGGCCAGCGCAAGGGACTCGGTGTGGCCACCGGATCGCCGCTCTACGTCATCCAGATCAGCGGAGCGAACAAGCAGGTCATCGTGGGTGGGGAGGAGCATCTCTATTCGCGCACTCTGCGAGCCCGCCGCGTGAACCTGATCGCCGTCGACGACCTACATGAGCCGATGCGCTTAGCCGTAAAGATTCGCCATCGCCACGAGCCCGCGCCTGCGATCATCAAGCGGGTGGGCGACGACGAAATTCTGGCCACCTTCGACGAGCCTCAGCGCGCCATCACGCCTGGGCAGGCCGCGGTTTTCTATGACGGGGACGTTGTGGTCGGGGGCGGCTGGATCGCGTAACCATGCCTGCGATAGAATTCTGTTTGGATAAAGTGCCATGAGGAAAGGCTTATTGCCGGGGATCCTGGTGCTCATTACTTGCGCTGTTTATGCTCAGGACTCCTCCCAAGGTCACCCTTCTTTACCAACCGCGCCACATATATCTATTTAGGGGGCTCTGCCGTTTCTCCTGATGGTCGAAACACCGTCTCTCTTCGTTTAATTGACGACAACGCCGACGATTTTCCCTCCGAAGTGAAGGTCCTGACCCCGAATGGAATGCTCCGCACCACGATACACTTTGGCCTCAATGCGCAAGTGCTCTGGAGTGAAGATTCAAGAGCCTTTGCGATTACCGGAAGTTCAGAGGGCGCAAACGGCCTGTATCACACAGACGTGTTTTATATCGATTCGGGTCGACTGCGGCGGGTGCCGCTCACGCTGCTTCTTGAACGAGCATTCGGGCACCCAGTGCGGTGCGACTGGGCGGAATCGCCCAATGTCGTGGCGCTGAAATGGTTGGATGGGTCAAAGACATTGCTGTTGGCAACGCAGATAATCTATCACTCGAACTGCGACAGCTTTGGCACGTTCACAGGATTCGTAGTGGACGTTGAAAACCTTCGCGTTTTGAAACGTTTCAATCAAATCGAAGTGAAGCATTTGCTCGGATCCGATCTGGGACCATGGCTTCGGGAGACTGATGATAAATGTGTTCGAAATCCGCGCTCCTGCTGGGTCTCGACTAATCATCCTGAACTACTCCACAAGTCGCCCTGAGAGCGCGGTTGGCCTCTGCCAAAACCTAGGAGCCTCGCAGGCCATTTCGTCCAATCCGAATATAATCCCCCGCATGGCATCTGCAAATCCTTCACTTCCTATTCCCCAGAATCCGACTGCGCCGCCATCCTTTTGGAGTCAGCAATCCGGTCCGCTCAGGCAGGGAATCAAGACCGGCCTCGCGGGCACCATCACCTACGCCATCTACGCCGGATTTCATCTGCCCCAGGGGTATTGGGCGGTCTTCGCCGCGCTGGTTGTGACGCAGGCCAATCTCGGCGCATCGTGGAAAGCGGCGCTCTACCGCACGATCGGTTCGACCTGCGGAGCGCTGGCCGCGGCGCTGCTCATGCCGATGCTGGGAGATACTCCCGCCGGTGCCGGCATTGCCCTGTTCTTGCTCGCAACTTTTTTTGGCTATCTGACCTCGCTGCATCCCAGTTTCACCGCCGCCGGATTCACAGCGGCACTGATTCTGGTCTTCAGCGGTCAAGGCGAGCCTTGGCACATGGCATGGCTGCGCGTGCTCTACACGATTTTAGGTGCAGTCGTCGCTTTCGGCGTAGGCGCGCTGATCTGGCCCGTCCACGCCCGCGTTGGCTTGCGTTGCAAGATTGCCAGCATTCTGGATGGCGCTGGCGCGCTCTACCGCGCCGTCGCCGCTGCCGCTTTGCAGGGAATCGACAACGAACCGCAGGTTCGCGAACTCGACCGCCAGTTGCACGACCTGCGCCGCGGCATCACCCAGCAGATGGACGAAGCCAAAAGCGAGCTCGCATTTTCGCGATTCAACGAGGGAGCATACCAGGCATTCGTGGACGAGGCCGATCAGGTTCGCCGGCGCCTGACCGCGATGGCGGAAGACAGCTCGCTTTACGTCCACGCGCAGTTGCCGCCTGGGCTGGTGCCTTCGCTGCCCGCGCTCGTCGAGAAAAGCGCGCAGATGTTCGCTCTGCTGGGAGAAGCTGTGCGCAAACCTGGAGAGGTTTTGAACGCAGCCGAACTCGACGCGACGATCAGCGCACTCGATGCCGACCTGGCCAAGCTCCGCGAGCAGCGCGCGACAACACCTTTTGCGCTCGACCGCATGCTGCCCTTCTGGGCGCTGGTCTTCAATTTGAGGGAAGTGGCGCAGGACTTGAAGCAACTGGCATCAGCTCTGCAGCAGCTTGCGTGAAGGTTCGTAGCGACGTAGCTTGCTACGTCTTGCCGGCGGCGTTCGAAAAATTGTTGAGAGAGACGTTGCCAGCGACGTCTCTACGCAGTTCGTCGAGAAAAGATCTGCCCGACGCCTTCAGTTTTTCTTCCAACCGCGCCGTGCAGTCGCAATCGCCACAGGACCAGGGTTCCGTCCCATTCTCATCGCGGCATTTGCGGCGGTCGTGAGCGTCCCGCACGCGTGTCAAGTCGAAGTATTCTTCCCAGTACGGTTTCTCTTCCTGCAGTGGCGTGGGACAGTAGCAGACTTCCACCCAGCGCGCGGTCTCGTCCGCGCACAGCCGCGCTTCCTGCATGTTCCGCAGGTACTCGCCTTCGGCGACCGATCCCCGGCCCAGGGTGTCCTGCTCAATGGCCTTGAGCAGATCGGCCTCACGACCGGGCTTCACGCGAGCTCGAACCAGATATCGCATGGGAGAAACGGAAGATGAAAGGAGCGGCAAACGAATCAATTGCTGGTTGTTGATTTCTGATTATGAAATCCGTCGCCTTCGCGTCCTGCAGTCAGCAATCAGAAATCAGCAGTCAGCCATGTCTTTCAGATGAACATCTCATCCTGGGGCACGGGACGCCGCTCCTCGCGGCTGCCGCCGTTTCGGCGTCCGCGCCCGCCAAACAAAAATTCCAGGCCAGCCGTGATTCCCTGCATCAACCCGGAAAGCTGGCGAACCGGCGAGATCACGGTTTCGTGAACCATGTCGGAGGTCTGCTCCACGCGGTCGAGGGTTCGGGTGAGCAGCTCGTCGGCGCGAATGATCTGCAGGTGGCCGCGGTCTACAGCATCTTTCACGGTCGCATCCACGCGTTGCACTTGGTCGCGCAACGCCGTGGTCGAGGCCTGCAGGTTCTCGGCGATCACCTGCAGCTTGGGATTGATTTCCGTCAGCATCGCCTCAGCCTGCTCGACCGTGGGCACGACTTTTGCTTTCACTTCCGTCGCAATCGCTTCTATCTGCGCGCCGATCTGGCGTATGGCCAGATACATGCCCAGCAGGATGCCGGCTTGCAGCAGGATCGCAATGCCGGTTAGCGCGACGAACACCGTGATCTTGTCCATAGACGTTGCCCCCACCCGGCGCCAACCGGCGCGGCAGAGCCTACAAACCCTTGGGCGCGCCCGTCTCCGTCGTGGCCTCGTGATAGGCCTGACGACCCGCTTCATACGCCGCGCGGAACTGCTCTTTCTGGGTGTTGACTACGTCGCGGCCACGGTCGGCCCACTGCGCCGCCTGTTCGCGCGCCTCACGCGCTCTACTACGCACATAGTCGCGGCCTTCTTCGGCGCGCGCGCGCAACACTTCGCGCGTCTCGCTGCCCGAACGCGGCGCATACAGCACTCCCGCCAGCGCTCCCAATCCCAGCCCTGCCAGGAACCAAACGAAACTATTGCTGTCACGATCCGACATAGCTATACCTCCGAGTAAAGTGCCTCACAGGAATGTTACATCCTCTGTCAGGCAAATACAATTGTTGGGAGTTCTGCGGCGTTACATTTCAGACAGCGCGGGAACGCATTGGATCAAGGCCGCGGGCAGCGCGATTTTTCGCAGTCGAGCTCAAGATCGGCGGGTCCCACCCACAGTCGAGAGCTGCTTACTTCTGCGGTGTGGTCGGAGTCGCAGGCTTCTGCGCGGGAGCAGGCTGCGTCTTTACCGCTTGCGACTTGACGCCCTGCAACACCGAAGTCGGACCGCTACGCTTGGCGGCGTACACCGACAAGGTGATGGAAGTGATCATGAACGCCACCGCCGACCAGGTGGTGGCCTTGGAAAGCGCGCTGGCCGCGCCGCGCGGACCGAATGCCGTCTGGCTGCCTTGTCCGCCGAACGCCGCGGAAATGTCTCCGCTCTTGCCGCTTTGCAGCAGCACAACAATGATGATGAAGAAACAGACCAGAATGTGGACGGTAGTGACGAGGTAAATCATAAGTAGAATTTTTCCTGACGCTCGGGGCTATCGTTGACTGTCGCGGCCGCTTGGAATTGAATAGCTCCACGCGACAAAATTCATGGTGCGGAAGGGGGGATTTGAACTACTCCATCACGTTGATACCACGTAACTTACTGATTCTGCATCCGGCCCAAAGGCCCAAATGCCCCACAATCCCGCTTCCATTGTACGTTTATTGTACGGCGAACGCACTGCAGAAGAGGAAACCGCTCCGAAGCGCTTTCTCTCAGTCCTGCCAGTGAACAGTTTGACATCCGCCCCTCCCATCGGTCAAGGCCACCGACTCCGGAGTACTATGTCAGTTCTCGGTTTGCGCGTGACTCGGTCGCAACCACATGCGTGTCACTGCTCTGGCGTCACTGGCCCCATGTGGTTGGGCAAGTAATCGCCCCTGCGGTTCGACGGTGTTGGCGTACCCTTAGAGCGATATCATTCGGCTAACGTCGCCGCATGTACGCAGTACCGCGCGTGACTCGGGCCGCAAGAACTGGGGAGGGCCTACCCGATGACCGTCAACTTTGACCTTCAATCGCGCGCTGATGGACTTGAACAACAACTGAATGACGACATCCGTTATGAAAAGACGCGAGCTGTCGGAGACTACTGGCTCGCCTTAATACTTATGGTCATTGCGTTGGTATCCAGCGCCGCTGCCGGACTGGGCGGATTGGCGTTTGGGTGGACAGCCCAACACACCGGTGCTGTTGCGTTCATCCCAGGAGCGATTGCGGTCATCGCAGCGACGATGAAATTGGAGGGCAAGTCGAACTGGCACTATCGCAAGCTTTACGGTTTCAATAGCCTAAAATCGCGTTTGCGCTACGAACTTCCCCTCGAACCGTCTGTCGATCATATTGCTGCCATATCGAAGGAACGAAGGGAACTGATTACGGAGATGGAAAAAGAATGGGAGGCAGTGTTGTCTCTCAGCTGGAGCCAGTTCAAACCACATCAGAAGATAGAAACCAACGCCAATTTAGAGAGCTAGGCCTTCTCATTTGGCGGTTCGTGCTGGAATGCTCCGCAAAATAGCAAGTCATGTAGATCCTGCCCTTAGAACGGCACTGCCAAAACGCAATCACTCTAAATTTTGCTCGGCCATTCCTACCAGGAATGGCTATCCGCCGAACATTCATTGGACAGCGTGATCGAGTCAGGTTAATTTTGCGCCACAAGCAGCCAATTTGAGGTGCTGCCGAGGTGCATATGCCACGCTCGTTCCGAGTCCGTTTCATCCGCCAAATCCCGCTCGTTGCTTGCTCGAAGTTGGCACGTCCACCCGCTGTTCTTCTCACTCTACTTATTGTGATGACTGGGGCTGCAATGGCACAGGGTTCACCGTTCGACACCGGCTTTAACGCCATCCAATCTCTTTTCACCGGCACAATTGCGAAAGTTGCAAGTCTAGTAGCAATCGTGATCGGCGGGTACGGCTTCGCCCACGGGGAACCCGGCGCAAAAAAAGCGCTCGCCGGTGTTGCCGCTGGAACGGGCATTGCTGTTCTCGCCGTGAATGTCCTGAGTTGGCTCTGGGGCGTATAGCGCCATTCCCAGCGATCTTCAACCCCCGATTAGGCGGGGACTTATGCCAGACAAAGCACAGCAGAAGCACCGTACAAATCGAGTCTTCAAGAGCCTGCACAAGCCTCTCACCTACTTGGACGTCGAAAGGACGCTCTTCTATTTTGTATGCGTCGGCGCCGTAGGGGCCTTCAACCTCTTCAATTCCATACTCGCCGGCATCGCCGTCTTTATTGGCGGCTTTGCCTTCGGCCATTGGGTGACAAACAGCGACCCGGCATTTCTTCGCATCCTCGCAAAGTCCGAACGCTACAAGCTGCGCTATGACGCCGCGAAGCAGCAAGTTCCCCGCGTGGAGGTAGTGTGATGCTGCGTCTCGATAAAGTCATCAAGCCCTGGAAGGAAAGTGCGGCCCTGAACGACCACATCAACCTCTACGGCTTCTGGAATGAGACGGCCTTCCTTACAAAAAGCGGCGATCTAGGCATGGTTCTCAGTGTTCCCGGTGTGGACTACGAAAGTCTGGACCGGTCCCAACAGGAGTATGCAGTGAAGAGGCTGGAGGCGGCGCTAAAAGCCTTTGGCTCAGGCTTCCACATTTACCAATACCTCTTCAAATCGAATCGCCCCGACATACCGTTCGCAAAATATGACGACCCGATTGTGGAAGCAGCGATCGAACAACGGCGGAAGTTCTTTCAAGCGAAGCGAGACCATCTTTATCAGGTTGAGATTTTCTACTGCATCCTGCTTGAAGGCGCCCGGTCGAAGACCGGCGTCGGCACGGCGCTAGCTCGCCTGTTACGCGATCCAGAGGGCGCGATCGCCGAACTCAAATCGCAATTCACCAACGACAGCATGAAGAAGTTGTTGCGGGCGCATATCGAGCGCGATCTTCAACGACTCGACCAGCACGTGCAGGCATTCGCTCGGCAGCTTACGGATTTCATGCAAGTCGAGGTCTTGAATCGGCAGGGGCAGTTCAGCTTCTTTCGCCGCTTGCTGAATTATGACGACTGGCGTGTTGCTGGTAGACCACAGTCCACACAGTTCCTCGACTATCAGGTGGTCAACTCCGACATCGAAGCCGAACGCGATTATCTGAGGGTAGGCGATCACATCGTCCGTGTGCTGACGATGAAAGAGGCCATCACCGAAACGAGGCCGCTGGTACTGGACGCACTGTTGAAGATCCCCGCCAACTTCTATGTGGTCACCGAGTGGACGCCGCTCACCGCGGACAAGGCCCGCAAAGAAGTGAACAAGCGCCGCCGCCACTTCAATATGTCAAAGACGGGATTCGTCTCGCAAATGGGCAACGACGCCACCAAGACGAACCCGCGCGATGTGCTGGTCGACGAGTCCAAGCAGGCTGACATCGAAAATCTTGGGGATTGCCTTCGCGCTCTGGGTGACGGTCAATCGCTCGGAAATTTCTCGCTCACGATTGTGCTGTATTGCCGATCACGAGCGGACCTCGATCAACTCGTGGCCGAGTTTACTGGCGTCTTCACCAACGCGGACGGCAGTTTGTTTGCGGAAACCTACAACCAGCTGAACGCTTACTTCGCCACTGTGCCGGGCAACTATGCGCTCAACCTCCGCCAACTGTATCTGCTGAACACGAATTACGCCGACCTGTCTTTTCTGTTTACGATCCTTCCCGGTGAAAAGACAAACGCGCACCTCGGCACGGAGTACCTGGCAGTCGTCGAAACCGACAACAGCACGCCCTACTTCCTCAACCTGCATACTCGCGACGTTGCGCATACCCTGATTCTCGGCATGACGGGTAGTGGCAAGAGCTATCTTTGCGTTTTTCTACTGCAGAACGCACAGAAGTACAAGCCGCTGACTTACATCTTTGATATCGGCGGCAGCTTCCAGTCGCTTACGACGATATTCAAGGGCTCGTATCTCAATGTGGGCCAGGAAGCGCGGGACTTCACCATCAACCCCTTCTCGCTGACTCAGACCAAAGAGAACATGCAGTTCCTCTTCAGCTTCTTCCGCGTGCTCATTGAGGGCAACGAACAACGTTACCGGATCGACTTCAAGGAGGAACGCCGACTGTGGGACGCGATCGAGCGCATCTACGTACTGGAACCGAACCAGCGTACGATCTCAAACTTTGGCAACATCATCGGCGAGTTGAAAGAACGGCTGCACCGCTGGACCTGCGGTGGACAGTACGGCTTCCTCTTCGACAACACCGAGGACACGCTTTCGTTCAAGAGCTTTCAGACATTTAATTTCCACGGCTGGAACGATGCGCCGGAAGTCTTGGAACCACTGCTGTTTTACGTTTTGCACCGGGCATCGAATGAAATCACTGACCCCAAGAACCTCGGCACCCCCAAGTTCTTCCTGCTCGATGAGGCGTGGCTCTTCATAAAGAACGAGACCATTCGCAACTACGTGGTGCAGGCGCAGAAGACCTGGCGCAAGCACCATGCGGCGATGATCCTCGCGACGCAATCCATCAAGGAGCTTGAGGAGTCGGGGATGCTGGCGATAGTGGCCGAGAGTTGCCCGACAAAAATCTTCCTCGCCAACCCGGACATGAACCGGGAAGTTTACCGCGAGGCGTTTCATCTGAACGACACCGAACTGGATCTTATCGACGGCCTTGTTCCACCGGGCCAAATGCTGATTCGCAAGGCGCAGACCTCCAAGAAAGTCCATTTGAACGTCGATTCGGTCTCGCACTGGATGGCGACCAACAACGCCCGCGACAACCTCAAGAAGCAGGAATATTTCGACCGTTTCAGTATTGCGGATGGACTTCGCCATCTGGCGGAAGATCATCCATTCCGGCCGCGCGCGCTGGCCGTATCAACCTCGAACACCAACCGATAAGGAGAGTTGTATGCGGCATCTGAAATTTGTCATCAATTGGGCTTTGGTCTTTTCTTCCATTGGTGCGCTTGCCCAAGATTCTGCGCGCACCGTGCAGTATCACTCGCAGGACATCATTCCGATCCGGGCCAAACTGAAATATACGACCCTAATCGAGTTGCCCACGACCGAGAAAATCATGGAAGCCGCCACGGGCGATAAGGAGTTCTGGATCGTGGATGTGGTCGGCAACTTTTGCTTTGTACATCCGGCCAAGCAGGGCATCAGCTCCAACCTGAATCTCATTACGGACAAAGGGAACATCTACAGTTTCACACTCCAAGACATATCCGGGCCCAACTCTACCGCGCCTGATCTGAAGGTGATCGTCGAGCCTGCCGATCGTTCAGCGATTGTGGCCGCGAGCGGCCCTCCGCAGTTCGTGCCCGCAGCCCAACTCGAACAGTCGCGGCAGCAACTCGCCGCTCTTCAATCGCACGTTGAACAAGCCGTGGATGAGTACAAGAGCGCCTATCCCACACAGCTCAAGTTCGACTACGCCTACAAGGCGAACGAAGCTCCGTTCGACATTCAGTCGATCTATCACGACGACAAGTTCACCTACATCAAGACCAATGCCCGGGAAAAGTTCAGCGTGTACGAGATGAAGGACGGCAAGCCCAACCTCGTCACCTACGACCTCCGGGAAGGGACCTACATCATCCCGAAGATCATGGACAACGGATATGTAGAACTTGGCAAAAAGAAAATGGAATTCACGCGCAAGGGATCACCGTCATGACCGAGAACGTCTTTACTCCGCACACAGAGCCGCAGGCCGAACCGACGTTGCGGCGCAACCTGGAACTG
>Ga0210384_10000616_pt1 | contig 53891 bp, 44 predicted proteins | sample IncBWH2MmetaG_FD_160574 | JGI IMG/M metagenome (GOLD analysis project Ga0210384, IMG submission 160574) | Forest soil microbial communities from Barre Woods Harvard Forest LTER site, Petersham, Massachusetts, United States - Inc-BW-H-2-M | ecosystem: Environmental > Terrestrial > Soil >...
GGCTGGACCGCAAGGAGCACTATCGCTTGAAACCGGGCGATAGCCTCTATTTTGAGAGCTCGACTCCGCATCGGTGGAAAAATCCCGGGCGGACAGAAACCTGGCTGCTGTGGATCAACACGCCGCCGACATTCTGATTTCGGGACTATATGCGAATGAATCTGGCTGCAAGCCAGGCGGGAGGCACGATGAAATTTCGCGCACTTTTTCTGGGACTTCTGGCGCTCGCGCTGGCCGCTGGCGCTTGCAAGAAAAAAGAGGATTCTCTGAGCTTGCTCGTTTGGGAAGGTTACGCCGACGATTCGTTTGTCCGCGCGTTCGAAGAAACGCATCGCTGCAAGGTAGTCGCATCCTTCATGGGCACAAGCGACGAGCTGGTTGCAAAGCTTCGCGGCGGCAGCGCCTCGAATTATGACGTCATCTCGCCCTCCAGCGACGTCGCTACCTCCATCGTGAAGGCCGGCTTGGCCGCACCCCTCGACCTCTCAAAAATCCCCTCGTATTCGCAGCTCTCTCAAAAGCTTCGCGACCTCCCTCTCGTCAAGAGCAATGGCCAAGTCTACGGAGTGCCCTTTATCTGGGGGCCAAACCCGATTCTCTATGACACCACCGCTTTTGCGCAGCCGCCGGATTCCTGGAGCATTTTCTGGGATCCCAAGTACAAAGGAAAGATTTCACTCTGGGACGAACTCTCCAGCGTGTACATGGCCGCTCAGGTTCTCGGCTACGACAAGCCCGATCCCAATCACATCTATAACTTGACGGACGACGAGCTCGGCGCCGTCAGGAAAAAACTCATTGAACTCAAACCCAACATCCGCAAATACTGGGCCACTGGCGGCGATTTGACGAATCTTTTCCAGAACCACGAGATTATCCTCGCCATGGGCTGGCCGCTGATGACCAACCAACTGCGCGCCTTGAAATTTCCAATCGGCGAGGTGATTCCGAAAGAAAACACCACCGGGTGGATCGATCACCTGATGATCACCGCGGCGAGTTCTCACAAGGAGCTGGCGACGGAGTTCCTGGAGTACATGATCGAAGCCCAGACGCAGAAGAAAGTCAGCGACGTTACCCATTACACGCCTGCGAATCCCGGCGCGTCGCAATTCCTGAGCGAAGACGAAAAGAAGGGACTACATCTGGACAATCCGGATGCTTACATGCAACGCATCTATTTCTGGCAGGATGTTCCCCGTCGCGCCAAGTACACGGAGATCTGGAACGAGGTGAAGAACGCGCCGTGAGTTCCGCCGGCGCGAATTCGCTTCATCCTGCTCACGCCTCCCCTGCAACACTTCTTGAAGTCAGAGGCGTTTCCAAATCTTTTGGCCCGCGTGATGTTCTGAAGGGAATCTCTCTGAATATCGCCTCCGGAGAATTCCTGACGCTGCTCGGCGAAAGCGGTTCCGGCAAGACCACGCTCTTGCGATTAATTGCCGGATTCGAACAGCCTACCGCCGGAGAAATCTGGATGGGCGGCGAAAGACTGGATACGCTCCCGCCCTACAAACGCCGCGTCAACACCGTTTTCCAGAACTACGCTCTGTTTCCCCATCTGAGCGTGCGGGACAATGTTGCCTACGGCCTGCGCGTGAAAAAAACTCCCGTCAACGAAATCAGCGGTCGCGTGGAGGAAGCTCTGCGCATGGTGAAGATGGAAGAGTTCGCCAACTCCCGCCCCTCGAAATTGAGCGGCGGCCAGCAGCAACGAGTGGCCCTGGCACGCGCTCTCATCAATCGCCCGCAACTTCTTCTACTCGACGAGCCGCTCTCCGCGCTCGACGCTAATCTGCGCAAACAGATGCAGGGCGAACTAAAATCCCTGCAGCGCGAACTCGGTATCACTTTTCTTTTTGTCACTCATGACCAGGAAGAAGCCATGGCGCTCTCCGACCGCATCGCCCTGTTGCGCGACGGTGCTCTCGAGCAAGTTGCTTCGGCACGCGAGATCTACGCTCATCCCGCCACGGCCTACACCGCCCAATTCATCGGCCAGACCAATCTGTTGCGAGGCGAAGTTCGCAACGGCATGGCTACGTGTGGAGCGCTGCAGTGGCCGACGCAAGACCCTGCCGGGACGGCAACCTTCTCTTTGCGTCCGGAAGTCATTCGCCTCGCCTCCGACGCCGCAGCCTCCCCGGGAACCGCGCGTTTCCGCGCGACGCTGCAGCAGCAGTTTTACAGTGGCGCCAGTGAATTGCTGGAAGTGAAGTGTGAAAACGGCCAGCTGTTGCGCGTACGTATTTCTGCACGTGGGCCCCTGAGCGGCGAGCACGAGTTTGTTTTTTCCATAGCGGACGCCATGCGCGTTCACGAATGAGGAAGCTGTACACCTTTCATGTACTCGCGTGCCTATAAGACGTTCGTCTCCCTCCCGCCGCTCCTCTGGATCGGCTTGTTCCTCCTGCTCCCCTACGCGCTGATGTTTGCCCACAGCTTTTGGGCCTTGCGCGATGGAAATTTGGTCCACCATTGGAATGTGGACAACTATTCCACTCTGTTCTCCAAACCCGTTTACGCAGGAGTCTTCCTGCGTACCCTGCGCATAGCAGCATCGGTGACGGTTTGCTCCCTGCTCCTCGGCTATCCTCTTGCCTACTATCTGTCGTTTCATTCCGGAGCGCGCAAGGAATTGCTCTATCAGCTGGTCATCGTGCCCTTGTGGGTCAGCTATCTGGTCCGCGGCTACGCCTGGAAAACCATTCTGGGCACTGATGGCGTCCTTAACGGCTTTCTCCAATATCTGCACCTCACTCACGAGCCCGTTTCGTTTTTTCTCTACAGTCCGTTCGCTGTCGTCCTCATGCTCACGCACATCTACACGCCTTTTGTTTTTCTGCCGATCTACGCCGCGCTTGAGCATATTCCGCGTCCGCTCGTCGAGGCTTCGCAGGATCTCGGCGCCGGGTCCGCTCAAACTTTTTTTCGCGTGATTCTCCCGCTCTCCCTCCCTGGCTTGGTCGCGGGCGCCACTTTTGCCTTCGTCCTCTCCCTCGGCGATTTCCTCGCGCCGCTTCTCGTCGGCGGCGCTTCGAGCACGATGATCTCCAACGTGGTGCAAAGTCTTTTCGGCGCGGCCTATGACTGGCCGCTGGGGGCCGCCATCTCCGTCTGCATCCTAATCGTCATCCTCTCTATGCTCTTCCTCACCGAACGCCTGGAAAAGCGGTGGTCCTTCAAATGAACGGTAACCTTCGCACCAATCGCGCTCCACTGCTCACCATTTATTCCGCGATGGTTTTCGCCTTCATCTATCTCCCCATCGTCGTTCTCATTCTCTATTCCTTCAATCGAGACGGTGTCGGCGGTTTTCCACCGCGTGATTTCACGTTCGATTGGTACCGTCAGCTCTTCGCCGACGGGCCCATCTGGGATTCCGTCAGGAATAGCCTCACCGTCGCCGCCTCCAGCGTGGCGCTTTCGCTGACCCTTGGCCTATTAGCTGCCCTGGCGCTCGACCGCGCCGACTTTCCCGGCAAGACGCTCTTCCGCCGCCTCGTCCTTTTGCCTTTGATTCTTCCGGGCATCATCACCGGTCTCTCTTTGCTAATGTTTGCGGTCACCGTTGGCGCACAGCTTAGTCTCTTCACGGTATTTCTCGGCCACGGCACCGCGCTCATCTCCGTGGCCACCACGGAACTCTTTGCCGGCCTGCAAAAAATGGACCGCACTCAAGAAGAAGCTTCGCTCGATCTAGGCGCTACTCCCTGGCAGACTTTCTGGCGCGTCACACTCCCGAATCTCAAACTCTCTCTAATCGCCGCTGGTCTTCTGATCTTCACCCTCTCCATGGACGAAATCGCCGTCACCTTCTTCCTCATCGGCCGCGACAATACTTTGCCACTCGAAATCTGGGGACGCCTCCGCCGCGGCATCACTCCGGAAATCAACGCCGTCTCCACCCTGATCTTTGCGGTCTCCGTCGGCCTCATCGTTATCTGGTATCGTGTGCGCACCCGCAGCCTTGGTGCTGACGCCCGAGAGCTTTTGGAAACGCGATAGAAGGACGCTTGGCTCAACAAAGGAAAAACATGATTCGCAAACTGTCATCGCCACTCTTGAACGCAATCTTGCTGGTTTGTTTGTCAGCGTCCGCAGTTCATGCTCAGACGCCCCCGGTCGCTGAGCGCAAAGTACGCGTGAAGACTACAGTCATCATCAATGCACAAGTCGCCGACGGAACTGGCAAGCCGCTGCGAAAAGCGAACGTCCGCATCTACGGCGACCGCATCCTCCGCCTAGGAAATTTCAAGCCGGAGAAAAACGAACGCGTGATCGACGCGAAGGGACTCGTCCTCGCGCCCGGCTTCATCGACATTCACAACCATTCGACCGAAGGCCTGCAATCCGATCCGCTCGCGGAAACGCAAATCGCCCAGGGCATTACTTCTGTAATTCTCGGCGCCGATGGTGATTCGCCCTGGCCCATTCTTCCCTGGCTGGACGCCGCGCGCAAGAATCCCGCAGCCGTCAACGTGGCAATGATGGCGGGTCACGCCACCATTCGCGAGCAAGTCATGGGTAAGGATTTCAAGCGCCCTGCCACTGCCGAGGAAATGGCGCAGATGGCGAAACTGACCGAGCAAGCCATGCTTGAAGGCGCCATCGGCCTTTCGTCCGGCCTCGAATACGAAGTCGGCAGCTACAGTAAAACCGAGGAACTCGTGCTCATGTCCACCGCCGCCGCTCGCGACCACGGCTTCTACATGACGCACATTCGCGATGAAGGCAACAAAAGTTTCGAGGCCTTGGACGAGGAAACCGCCATCGGTGAGCGCGCTCACATTCCCATCGAACATTCGCACATCAAGGTGAGCACGGTCGCAGTTTGGGGCAAAGCCCTGGAATACATCCGCGTCATCGAAGCGGCGCGTAAACGCGGCGTCGATTTTCTCGCGGATTGTTATCCCTATGACGCGTGGCATTCGAACATCAAAGTCATCATGCCCGACAAGCAATATGAAAATCCGCAAAGCGTCGAAAAAGCCCTCGCCGATACCGGTGGCCCGGATACCGTGACCATCACCAATTTCAAACCGCACCCCGAGTACGCCTCTCACACCATCGCGGAACTGGCTACCCAGCACGGGATTTCTCCCGTGCAAATGTACATTCAAATTATTCGCGAAGGCGACGCCGCCGGTACCGAAGCCGGGATCATCGGCAAATCCATGATCGAAATCGACATCAAAGCGTTCTACCAGCAGCCGTGGGTCATGGTCGCAAGCGATGGCGGCATCGGCTCGTTTCATCCGCGCGGTGCCGGAACATTTCCTCGAGTCCTAGGCCTCTACGTGCGCGAGAAACATTGGCTGACGCTTCCCGAAGCCGTTCGCAAGATGACTTCGTTACCGGCACAACGTCTCGGCTGGAAAGATCGTGGCGTCGTCCGAGAGGGCGCGTTTGCGGATTTGGTTTTGTTTGATCCGCAAACGGTCATCGACCGGTCGACCTTCGCGAAACCGTTCGAGCTGCCCGCAGGAATTGAAAAAGTTTTTGTGAATGGCGAAGTCGTGTGGGATGCGGGCAAGCCTACCGGCGCGCGCCCCGGCCGCGTCCTGCCGAAGTAGCTAAAGTTGGTACATAATAGCTGGCTGGTTGCCAAGCTAACGCAGCACCGGTCCCCGGAGGAGTGATGTCCGAACGCCTGGAAGATTTTCAGAAATTTCGCGCCGACCTGAACGAAGAAATCCTCGGCTGCGGCCACCTCGGCATCAAGCGTTTCTTTGCTCTCGACCATCAGGCGTATGAACCCGGCGCGCTGGGCACCAAGAACAAGGAATTGCTGGGCCTCGTTGCTTCGGCGGTCCTCCGCTGTGACGATTGCATCACGTATCACCTGGTCCGCTGCGGCGAAGAAGGCTGGAAGCGCGAGGAAGTAATCGACGCCCTCAACGTCGCGCTAATCGTCGGCGGCTCCATTACCATCCCGCACGTGCGCCGCGCCTTTGCTCGCATGCGCGAAATCAACGGCCTGAAGCCTTAGGAACTCGATCGGACATGAGCGCGACACCCAGCCAGACAGTTTCACCGCCGGAGGGAACCGGCGCAAGAATCCGCAACGCGCTCATCGGAGCTTTCTTCGTCCTCGTATTGCTCATCCCAAAACTTCTGCATTTGCGCCGCAACCCACGCTCGTGGCTGTTCTTCCGCATTCTCCTGGCACTCGCCGGAGCCTCCCTCATCCTCCTTCCTGTCGGTTTGGGCAATAGCTATGTCCTCTCGCTCGTCGGCCTTGCCATGTTCACCGCATCAATTCTTCTGCCATCCGCGAAGCCGGACACCAGCGCCGATGAAAAGGCCCGCGAACTCGGCGCTCTCGTCGTTGTCAATGGCGGAAAATTCAAGCTGGGTGAGACCCCATCCTTCGCCGCGCAACTTTTCGTCGGCGCCGATTATGTTCGCGTGCTCGACTCGCAACTCCGGTGCTTCCTGGAAATTCCCGTCAGCGAAATCACCGCCGCGAGCGCCGAAGAATCGCATGGCCGCTGGTTCCTGCGCGTCAACTGGGCTTACAAGACCGCCGTATTTGCCTATCGCGGCGTTTTCGCCGAACATCTCGCGCGCGTCGCCGAGAGCACTCTTCAAAGCGTAATGCGCCCGGCCCTCCCCGTGATTCCGCAAGCCCGCGCCGCCGGTGCCTGACTTATTTTCGCAACTCTTCCGATTTGAATCGCACGCCGCTCGCTGGAACTGTGTCAAACTATAGCTATGGCACGCGGCTGGGAAAGCAAGGACGTCGAATCTCAAGTGGAAGCGACACAAGCACCGAAGGAAAAATCAGGCTCAGGCCCAAAGAGTCCCGAGCAACTGAAGCGCGAGCAGGACCGCAAAGACTTGCAGTTGTCGCGTACGCGCATCGCCAACGACCTCGCCACCGCCACCCACCCCAACCACCGCAAATCTCTCGAAGCTGCCCTCGCCCACCTCGACAAAAAAATCGCCGACCTCAGTTAGCGTTCTAAACCAGATATCCGGGCCAATCATTTAGCGAATAAAATCCCCCGCGAGCCCCCAAAAGTCATTCACGTAATAGTGCGAGAGCACATTCCCAAATAAGTAGCAAACGCCCTGGCACGGCGGAATATCACCGTAGATCTTCTTCCCACGCGCAAAGATCTTCTTTAGCGAACCATCGCGCAACAGATTGCCCGCAACTTTGTGAAGCGGCTCGCACGGATAAAAAACATCGCCGTTCGGATATACCCGCGGAAACATCGTCGGATAACACTCAAAATCGCGGAACCGCAGCAGCGTTTCGATCGTCCGCGGCGTACCATTGATGGGCTGTAACCCGCTGCGCCGCCGTTCAATGATCTTGTCCACCAGCGCCTGATACTTGGCGTTCCGCAAAAGCACCAGATTCGGCATCTTTTCCATCTGCGCCGATTGCGCAGCAAATACGAAACCCTGCTCGCCGCACCAGTCCAGTAGCCGTTCCACCTCGCCGATGTTCCATTCCTCAATCACCGTACTGATGGTAATTCTTCGCGGGCTGCCCAGCTGCTCTTTGGCGAACTCCAGATTCTCCAGCACTTTCGGCAGCGCCGCCGGTTTCGACAGCGGATTCGTCGGATCGGCCGCCAGCGCATCCAGGCTCACCACCAGCCCTGTCACTGCCCGCAGAATCCGCGGCTTGCGGTCGAGCAGCGTCCCATTGGTGATCAGCAGCAGTGAACGATACTTATGTTCGAACCGCGCCGCCTCCACCAGGTCCTCGATGTCCGCCCGCAGCGTCGGCTCCCCGCCCGTAATCACAATGGAGTCCGTCTCTCTTCGAATCCTCCGCAGCAGCCCAATCGTCGAAGCCGTAGGCAGCTCGTCGCTGAAAACGTCCGGCTCCTTCTGCGTGCAGTAACTGCAAGCCAGGTTGCACTTATGCGTCACGTAAAACGTAACCGCGTACGGCGCCACTACTTTTGTCCGCAGAATCTTCCGCCGCCACGCATTTCGAAAATAAAGCTGAAAATTCTTCGCCACAAACGGCGCCTGCCGCACCAGCCCGCGCAATAACTCCCGCTTTGTCGGCGTCCGCTTATCCAACGCGCTCACGGGAACGAAATTCGCTCTCTTCTCAGCCATACCCAGTCCAGCCTACAGGAGTCGTCATGGCAAGCCAAGAAATCCAAGCTGTGGTCGCGCCGCAAGATGCTTCGGTATATATTGTTTGGACCCGGACCGGGTAGCAGGAATCTTTCCACCCATGGCGAATCCGACTTCCAAGGAACATGCAAATTCAGCTGAGCGGACCGTCAAAGTAGCGGTCGTCCAGGCCGCTCCCGTCGCATTCAATCGCGAGCGCACCCTCGAGAAAGTTCACGCGCTCACGGACCAAGCGGCCCGCATGGGCGCTCAACTCGTGCTGTTCCCCGAAGCGTTCGTGTCCGCGTATCCGCGCGGACTCGATTTTGGCGCTGTGGTTGGTGGACGCTCCGACCAAGGCCGCGAGGACTTTCGCAGATACTGGGAAAGCAGTGTGGACGTCCCCGGCCCCGCTGTCGACGAACTCGCCCGCGCGGCAAGAGGCAACAACATCTACCTTGTTATCGGTGTCGTTGAGCGGGATCGAGGCACGCTCTACTGTTCGGTATTGTTCTTCGCTCCAGATGGCACTGCTCTTGGCAAGCACCGAAAGGTCATGCCGACTGGGTCCGAGCGCCTGGTCTGGGGCTTTGGGGACGGCTCCACCATGCCTGTGTTTGACACACCTATCGGGAGGCTTGGCGCGGTGATTTGTTGGGAGAATTATCTGCCCCTGATGCGCGCGGCCATGTACGCCAAGGGCATCGAGATTTATTGCGCACCTACCGCCGACGCGCGTGATTCCTGGATCGCTTCGATGCGGCACATTGCCGTCGAGGGACGGTGTTTCGTGCTTTCCTGCAACCAATTTAACCGCCGGCGCGATTTCCCGCCGGAGTATCGTTCCATTTTTGGAGAGTACCCCGACACCGTCGTATGCCGCGGCGGCAGCTGCATCGTCGATCCTTTCGGAAATTTTCTGGCCGGGCCCAATACCGAGGGCGAAGCGATCTTGATTGCCGAGATCGATCGCGCCCAGATTGTCAGGGGAAAATACGACCTGGATGTTGTGGGCCACTATGCGCGGCCTGACATCTTTCAGCTTCAAGTAGACGAACAGCCGAAGCAACCGGTGACGGTTCGCAAGGTCGAGCCAGCAGGTGAGGAAGAGCCCGATTCAATTTCCGACAGGAGCGCTACGGCACGTTCCGCGGATTGATTCCAGGCCGGACCAATTGGATATGCTAGGACCGCACCTTAGTCCGTAAAGACTACCCCCACAGCCACATGCCCCTTCTCCGCCCCCGAGTCAATCCTCACCACATAACCGCGCAGCTTCATCGATTGCACACCATTGGGACCAGGCGCGTCCATCGTGACTTGCAGCTCCGATTGCAGCTGGGGCAGGTGCTTCAACGAAATCAGTGCGCCCTGAAGAGAAAGGTCGCGCACCATCGTCTCTTCCTCAAACGTTTTCCCGCCTTCGGTGAGCCCGCTCACCTTGGCGTGGAATTGCGCCTCACGCCGCAGCGCCGTCCGCGTTCCCGGCATGTGCGCCTGCACGGTTTCCCCCGGCGCTCCCAGCGTAATCACCATGCCTTCGCTCGCCGCGAAAACCGAATCAAACTCTTCCCGCGCCTGCTTCAAGAGCGAATCCACCATGCGATCCGTGGAGTCCGGGTCGTGATGGAAAAGCACCAGCGTCTTCGCCCCCGCCTCTCGCGCCACACGCACGCCCTCTTTCCACGACGAGTGCCCCCATCCTTTTCGCGTGGTGGCCATCTGCTCCGGCGTATATTGTGCATCATTAATAAAGATGTCCGCCCCTGCCGCCAGTTCGCGCAGGTTCTCCTCCAGTTTTGGATCCCCCGGCTCGTTGTCCGTCGCATAAGCCACAATTCCCGCCGGCGTCTCGATTCGAAAGCCCAGGCAGCCCTGCGGATGATTCAGCCACCGCGCCGTGATCTTGTTCTCGCGAACCGTAAAAGATTCTCCGCCGTCCACTTCCTTGAACTTGCGCTTCGCATTCATCGCGGACAGATCTACAGGAAAATACGGCAGCGCCATCTGCGCTTCGAAAACCTGTTTCAAGCTGTCGCGCCCCAGGAATTTCGAGCGAAAACTATAAAAATGAAATTCGTTGTTTTCCACGTATAGTGGAGCGAAAAACGGGATCCCCTGAATGTGGTCCCAGTGATAGTGGGTCACGAAGATATGTGTCCCGGGATTTTTCCCACCGTTCGGCGCCGACCAGCGGTTTCCCAGCATGCGCAATCCCGTCCCGCAATCCAAAATGAATTGCGTGCCGTCCGGCGCCATCAGCTCCAGGCAAGGCGTGTTTCCGCCGTAGCGCCACGTCGCCGGGTCCACCGTCGGCGTGGATCCACGCACGCCCCAGAAGCTTAATTTGGCAATAGGAACCGTCATTTTATGAGCGGACGCAAAGCGGCCGACTCCCTGAGCGCAATGTCCCTGTTTAAGACCTGCTCCACGAAAAAAAATACGCGGAACGGGAAGCTCATTTCATGGTCGCAGCCGCCGGGGGCACCGTCAATCCATTCCCGGAGGGTGCGTGTCAAACTGCCCAATAAGCGTGAGGAAGGGCTGCCAAGCGCCCCGCGCAATGGGTAGAATGGAAACGATGGGTGCGCATTCCCACGGCGACGAGCAAGTCCATGATCACAGCCACGCCGGTCATTCGCATGACCATGGCCACGGTCACGCCGGCCATGTACATCCGACGCTCCGGCCTTCTGTGCTTGGCTGGGCCATGGCCGCGACGCTCGGCCTGGTTGTTGCGGAAGTTTTTGGCGGAATCCTGGGGCGAAGCGTTGCCCTCCTGAACGACGCCGTTCACAATCTCTCCGATGTCCCGGCTCTTGGAATTTCCTATCTAGCGATGCGCTGGGCCGAACGGCCCGCCGACACGGAAAAAACCTACGGTTATCACCGCGCCGGCACTCTCGCGGCCTACACCAACGCCTTCGTTCTGGTTTTGCTTTCGATCTGGCTCGGCTATGAAGCGTTCGAACGCTTTCGCGCTCCCGTCGAAGTGGTCGAAAGCTGGATGATTTGGACTTCCGTCGCCGCCCTGGCCGTGAACGGCGGCATCACGCTCGCGCTAGTCCGCGGCCGCGGCGACCTCAATCTCCGCAGCATTCTCGTTCACAATTTCGGTGATGCCCTTTCGAACATCGCCATCATCGTCGGCGCAATAATTATCCACGTCACCGGCGCCCATTGGATCGACCCGCTTCTTGGCCTCGCCATCGGCTTGCTCGTCTTGTGGTCCAGCATCGGCATCCTGCGCGAATCCTCCCATATTCTTCTCGAAGGCCGTCCCCGCGAACTGCGCGTCGAGGAAGTCGCTCGCGCCATCCTCACCATCGAAGGCGTCCAGGAAGTCCACGACGTGCACCTCTGGTCTCTCGGCGGCGATCACCATGCCCTCAGCCTGCACGCCCGCGTTCCGGACATGCACCTCGACGAATGCGAACAGCTCCTCGCCTCTATCAAGCAAAAGGCTTCCCAGGATTTTGGGATTGAGCACACCACCGTGCAGTTGGAGCGCGCCGGCCTGCCGGCACAGTCCGGCTACGTCATGCCCGAGCCGGTGAAAAAATAACGCTCACGCCGGCAGGCGAAAATTCACTCCACGTTGTTCGTTGAATTGTTGCGTCGCAACCAGGTCCAGCGAGTCTCGAGCCACGCTCCGGCGCAACCCTTCGCTGGTGATGTACCGCAGCGTCCCGCTTTCCCAAGAGTAGGCTACGGCAAAAAATACCGTGCCATCCCGGCGCACAAAAACAAATTCCTGCGACTCGCTCGGCCCGGCGCTTGCCGGTTCATTCTCCTGCCGTTGCGCAGATGCGTAAACTCTTGTCCGCCGAGGCCTCTCGGCAACATCCGTTTCCACATCTTCCGTTTGTTGCGGCTCCGCCGCCGCGCCTTGGTCCGCTACCGCGGAAGAACTTGGAACATAAAATCCGCCGTCGAAAAATGGAAAAAAGAACGGCACCTCATTCCCGCCGCGCCCTCCTCCGAACGCTCCCGGTCCGCAGATTGCCGCCAGGTGGGCAGCATCAAATCCCAGTCCCGGCACGTTGTTGCATCCCGGTTTGTGTTCCCGGCCATCGGCCACGAAATGCCGCGGAGTACCCACCGGTCGTCTCGTTGTTCGAATCACTCCCGACCGCGTGGGTGCCATTCCCGTTCTCACTACCGGCCTCGCTCCCGTCGTTGCCGGTGCGGCCACCGAATGCGCAACTGGCGCAGCCATTCTTGGCGGTGCCGCCGCCATGGTATGCATGCCTCCGGACGCCATCGCCCGGCCTTGCGCTTGTACTATCGTGGGAAGTATTGCGACCAACCCTGCTACGAGAATGGGACGGACCATGGGAACCACCTGGAGACCCGCCTGCCGGGTCTTGCACTAGGCCTACACTATGAAAGATGCGCCATTTCGCCCATTGGTTTCAAGTCGGTGCCCACTCCGTCCCTACCCACCTTTTCCCTTGCCGGGGGATGTGCTATAACCTTCGAGCCGTGGAAAGCGCCCCTAAGCAGGTGCTAGCTCAAGCCGATAGTGAGCCAGTGCAGCCGTCATCTCAACCGGCTGTGCCTTCGCAGGGTAACCAGAATCAGGGCGCTCGCGCCGAAGATGCTTCGCGGTATTGCCCCGTCTGCTCGCAGCGGTTGGAATCCCGGCGGTGCAAGCTAATCTGTTCGGCCTGCGGTTATTACATGTCCTGTTCGGACTATTATTGATATCCTTGACGGCTCCGGCCTGGTTGCCGCCGGAACCCCTTTCCGATGAGGAGGAAAATAACGTGGCTTTGAAGATGACGAACCGCGAAGTGGATGGCGTGGCCGTGGTGGCGCTGGATGGCCGCATTGTGCTGGGCGAGGAAAGCAACGCGCTGCGCGAGAAAGTGAAATCCCTGATCGCCGAAGGAAAAAAGAAAATCGTCCTCAACATGGACAACATCACGTTTATCGACAGCGCAGGCCTCGGCACGCTTGTCGCCGCGCACCACAGCGTGAAGTCGCAGGGCGCTTCTCTCCGCCTCTGCCACCTCGGCAGCAAGTTCCAGGAAGTCCTGCAAATCACCAAACTGCTGACGGTCTTCGACGTTTATAACTCTGAAGCCGAAGCCGTCGCCAGCTTCTCCAAGTAGTTCTGGTCTTTCTAGCTAAAATCTTTGCTGGAAAAATGTACTTCTAACCAAAGCCTTTGAACACAGAGGGCACGTTCCAGCGTGCCCTCTGTGATTTTCTAGCTCGATGATTCGGTCCCATGAAGCCCTCAACCAAACCAATCGCCAAGTCCTTCAAAGCCACGCTCGAGCGCATGCGCTCCAACCTGGGCTGGGTCATCATTCGCATTCCGCTCGACGTCCCCAAAGTCTGGGGAGTGCGCGGCATGCTCAAGGTAAAAGGCGAGATCAACGGCTTCGACTTTCGCACTTCGCTCTTCCCCACCGGCAAGGGCTTCCACTATTTGCTTGTCAATAAACGCATGCAAGCTGGAGCCGGCGCGCGTCCCGGCGATACCGCGCAATTCCGTATCGAACCCGACATCGAAAAACGCACTGCTGCCACCCCTCCCGAACTCCAGCGCATTCTCAACGAAGAACGTTCGTTCCGCCGCTGGTTCGACCAGCTCAATTACTCCACCCGCAAATGGATCTGCGACTTGGTTACGCAAGTCAAAGGCCCTGAATCCCGCCTCCGCCGCGCGGAACGAGTCGCCGAACAATTGATGTCCACCATGGAAGCCGAACGCGAACTTCCCCCCATCCTGAAGATTGCCTTCGCCCGCGACCCGCGCACGTTCACCGGCTGGCAGCGCATGTCGCAGACGCACCGCCGCGGTCATTTGCTCGCCATGTTCTACTACCGCAACCCCGAGTCCCGCGACCGCCGTATCGCCAAAATGCTGGAGGACGCCCTCGCCTTTGCCGAGCGAAAGCCCACTAGCAAGAACAGTAGCGATTAGGGCTTCTGTGTTCCGGAAGTCCCAGTGGCGGCCGAAGGCTTCGCAGCCAGTATGAGAAGTGTTGAAGTCCCATGCGCCAGCACTCGCCCATCCAGCGCCATCACTCGCGCCTCGGCGGAAACAATCTGCCGTCCCGCGGACACCACCCGCCCTTCCGCCCGCACCCGTCCGGTGTCCGCCTTGATCGGCCGCGAGAAGTTGGCTTTGGTTTCGATGGTGGTATAGGCCGACCCTGGCGGCAGCAGCGAGAACGCCGCGCATCCGGTCACGCTGTCAATCAACGTCAGCGCCCAGCCGCCGTGGACTATGCCCATCGGATTCAGCAGGTGCGGCCCTGGGTCGCCCTCAAACGCTGCGAAGCCGTCGCCGACCTCAACCATCCGAAACGTCATTGGCTCCGCGATCGGTGGCTGCGGCAGCCGCCCATCAATAATGGCTTGCAGAAACTCCTTGCCGCTCATGCCGGCGGCTTCCTGGGGATTGGCCAAGCCAAAGTGGCGAGTTGTCATGTTTGCCTCACTGCGGCAATCAGATGCATCGGCCCTGAGCGTGGATGCGCAAAGTCACTCTTCCTCGTAATGGCCCATCGAAATCGTCCCGAGCTTAGCCCAAGGAAACCCGCGCCCTTTTTCTCTTCACTTTTCTCGGTCCAGACCTTCAGCCGCTCCCCCACTCAGCTTTCAACTCGGTACATCGTGATTCCACTCATCAGCTTGGGATAAAAGTCCGTTGATTTCTGCGGCATCACTTCTCCGGCGGTCGCGATTTTCATCACTTGCTCGACGTCGCAGGCGTTCAGCAGAAACGAAATTTGCGCCCGCCCGGTGTCCACCGCGTCCAAGGCCGCGCCCGCTTCCCGCTCGTACGTCAGGTTGGCTTCCGCAATCACCGCTTGCGGCGTAATCCCCAGCGCCGGCTCCAGGATCCCTTCGTGCAGCAGCATCACGTCCAGTTCGCGCTGCAGCGGCGACACGTTCGGCAGCAACAGCGCAAGACTCACGCCTTCGCGCAGCGTCAGCACGTAGAAAGCGCGCTTCTGCGATTCCACGGCGGGATACACACCGATCGCGCGTTTTTCACGCGCGCTCGCAAGCTTCGCGAGAAAGTTCTTCCGTGCGTCGGCCTTCTTTCCCTCGTCCGAAAAAGAAAAAGCTTCCGCCGAAAACCACGGCTCCAGATATCGTCGCACGGCGCTCCAGGAAAAATCGTGGACGTGCGCTGCCACGCGATGCCCCGGCAAGATCGTCAGCCCTTCGCTCCGCGTGTTGAAAAAACTCATCATCGCCCGCTCGTACGCCGCATCGGGAGCGATTTCCCCCGCGCGCGTACGGCACTCGTTCCGGTAATTCAGCGCCGTCTCGTAGCGGTGATGTCCGTCGGCGATTACCAGCTTCTGATCTTTCATCGCTGTCTGAATCGCGGCCACACGCTGCGCATCCGCAATCACCCACAGCCGGTGCAGCACACCGTACTCATCGCGCATCTCCGTGGCCGGAGCGCCCGCCGCTTCCGCCTCAGTCAAAATTCCATCGACGCGACGCTGGGCATCCGAATACAACATGAAAATCTGACCCGTGTGCGTTTTCGTGTGACGCAGAAGTTCCAGCCGGTCCGCCTTCGGCCCCGAAAGTGTGTGCTCGTGCCGGAAGACCACGCCCGCGGAATAATCTTCAAGCTTTCCCGCGCCGATAAAGCCGCGCCGCGTGCGCCGCTCTTCTGTTCCAGGCACGGTATATTCCTGTGTGTAGGCGTAGAAAGATGGCGTGGGATCTTGCACGACCACGTGATCGCGGATCCAGTCCTCCAGCGCCGCCGCCGCTCGCGTGTACACATTATTCTGCGGCGTGTCTCCCGGATATGTCCGGCCCTTCTCCACAACAATCAGGTTGTGCGGGTCCGCGTCGTAATACTTTTCCTGCATCGCCGGAGAAATCTTGTCGTAAGGCTGCGTCAGTACGCGGTCAAACGGCGCGCGCGCCGGGTCGTAGCGGAATGCGCGGAAGGGGTAAATCTGGGCCATGGACTCTCCGGAATCGTTTTTTGCCGCCTGCGAATCCCCCTAGTTTACGCGAACTCGCGTGAATCCCGAAAAACCCCATGTATTAATTTTTCGTGGAAGTTTGATTTGAATTTGATGACGATTGAAAAAGCGCCGCCATATTACAATAGCGTGTTCATGGCTGCCCCGAAATTTTCCTCTGTTCGCGCGCTCATCTTCGACCTCGACGGCACGCTCATCGATTCCCAGAGCGACCTGATTCGCTCCGTCAACGCCACGCTATTGGAAATGGGCCGCAAGGAGTTGCACGAGGACACCATTTCCGGCTACATCGGCCACGGCGCTCCCCGATTGGTGCGGCTGGCGCTCGGCGGAAATGCCAGTGACCAAGAATGCGAGCGGGCCCTGCAGTTTTTCCTAGGCTACTACAACGAGCACAAACTCGATTCCACGAGCGCCTACTCGGGGGTGCCCGAGGCGCTCGAACACCTCGCGCACTATCCGATGGCCATCCTTACGAACAAGCCCGTGCGTGTCAGCGTGCGAATCCTGGAAGGTCTTGGCCTGTCGAAATATTTTCGCGCGGTCTATGGCGGAAACAGTTTTGAAACAAAAAAACCGGACCCACTCGGCGCGAATACCATTCTGCGCGAATTCGCCGCCGCTCCGGACGAAGTCCTGCTCATCGGCGATTCCGAAGTCGACGTGCAAACCGCCCGCAACGCCGGAACTCTGGCCGCCGCCGTAAACTACGGCTTCGGAACCCACGACCGCACGGCCCACCCCGCCGATATTTATCTCGACCGCCTCACCGATCTCGTGCCGCTGCTAGCAGGGAAGCCCCGATGAAGAGGCCGGCTAGTTACGCAAGGTGGCGCTTGTGGTGGAGCTGCCCGAGACATCAAGGATGAACGCGGTTTGGTCGTTCGTGAGCACGAAGAGCCGCTTGCCATCTTCGGAGAAAAGATGGGCGGAGACACGGTCCGAAAAGGAGTATTCGTTCGTCTGCTTGAGTGCGCGCAGATCGTAAACGACCAGATGCCCGCGCCCGTTCGCCAGGCATAGGCGGTCGCCATTGCGCGAGAGCTGGGGCCGATTCCCAAACCACTTCGCTTTCTGCTCTCCCGTGGAAATCGAATAGAGAAGCACGCGGTTGCGATTATCCGCCACGGTCAACCAGTCCCCGGCGGCTTCCTGATGTTCGGGTTGAAAAGAAAGCTTTCCCGTTCGCAAAACGACGCCTCCGGCCACGGTTCCGTCGCGGGCATTCAGAACTTCCACGAAATAGTCAGTATCGCCTGGATTTTCTTTATTCCACAGCGCTTGCAGTTTAGCGTCACGGGCTAATTCGTCGCGCAAACCATCCGCTTTGGCATTCCACGCCAGAATCAGTTTTCCGGTGGTCGCCGACCCCGAAACCCAGGGGCCCTGCTTCGGAAAGCTGCGAGACCAAAGAGTCTTCGCGGTGGCCATATCCAGCGCGTCCAATTCGAAATTCCTGTGCGCGTTGCGATTCCTGTCGTTGTGTTTCGTGCGCAGGAAAACGTCGCCGAAAAAGGCAACATCATCCTCCTTATCGATCGGCCGATCCTTCAGCTGTTTCGTAACCGGGCTAAGGACAACCATTGCGCGCGGGTCTTTCTGAAATTCCGGGAAGTCCAGGAAGAAAACGGCATTCGGGGCATAGTAAGCGTTTTGAAAACCGCGAATGAGAATAGAACGCGCATTATTGTCGAGATCCCAAACGCCGCCGCGCGTGCGGCTGGACATGGCCAGCCATTTCAAATCGGGCGAGACCGTCACAGTCCGGAGAACACCCAATTTCCCGAGAGGCAGCTGGAGCTTGTTGCTGGTGGTAAGCTCCTCCACCTTATAAAGGCCAATTTCGCCGTTCAAACGTTCGCTCACCCAGACATCGCCCCAGACGTCGGTTGCGGACATGCGGTTTGCATGAACCAATTTCTTCTGCCCCAGATCGAAGACGCCAACCGGGTTTTCTTTCAAAGGACGGAGCAGGATGTACTTTGGATTCGTGGCCGCAAACACGCTGCTCCCCCCGAGGGATACGCGATCCAGAACCTTGCCCGAAGGAAATTCAACGATTGGAGATTTCTGCGGATCGGAACTGTCGACTCCGACAATTCGATCGGGGCCGGCAAAGGCAAAGGAATAGGCCATGGCAGTGTTGAGCGCCCCCGGGATACTGATTTTCTTCAAGGTGGCCAGGTCCAAGATCACTTCTTCCTTGGTTCGCGAGGACGCCGCAAAATAACGACCGTCCGGCGAAAAACGCAGCGTGACCACTTCCTGGTGAGTGAGAAAGTAAAGCAGTTTGAAGAATCCGCCATAACCGCTGAACCCGGAGTCAAAATCAAAAAACTTTTCTTTCTTGAAAATGGATTCACCGGTGGCCACGTTGTAAAGGGCGAGATCCAGCCTGTTGCTGAAGCAGGCTAGATACTTGGCGTCGGGAGATAGTTCGGTCTGGCGGCAGCCACCGATGGCGGGGACGTCGGTGACGCTGATTTGTTCCTGCCGATCGATGTCCCAGGTTTCCACGCGCAGGCCGGCACTGAAAAATACAAACTGGCGTGAATCCGGAGAGAACTGCGCCGTTTGGGCGTCCGCCGCGTCAATTCGAAACACAAGCTTGAATGGTTCACGGGTCATCACGTAAATGCCGCCTTCATCCTGGGCAAGAAGGTACTTTCCGTCAGGGCTAAAGCGGAACTGCTCGATGTCGCCGCGCAGGGGATCATTCAATTGCTTGCGGGCGAGCACTCCGGTAAGGCGTTCCGAGTGCCCTATTCCCCGGTAGTGCAGGACGGCCGCCTGCCATTGATGGAACTCATCGGTGCGGGTGGGAGTCTTCGCTTCGATGCATGAAGCAGGCAAGCTGGCGACGTCCCTGAGCGCTTCGCGCAGCCTTTTCGAATCGGGACGGGTCGCTCCGAACAAGTCGGAGAGCCAGCTGCCCGTTTTTCCTTTGGTCTGCATAAGGCGATCCAGGAAATCCGGAAGCGCTTGAGGAGCGTAACCAGCGCGGGCCACGGCTTGCACGCCGAGTTGATCGGCAATTTTCTGGCTCTTATCTTCGTCGCCCTGCGGCGATGAGATGCGCTTTTTCAAGCGCACGCTTTCGAGGAACTGGTTGTACCGCTCATAGAGGTCCTCATCGGCAGAGAGGGTCTTCACTCCCAGCACTTCCCGAAAAGCACGGGACATCTCAAGGGCCTGCTGCCGGGCGGCGAGGTGGCCGAGCTCGTGTCCCAAAAGCCCTGCCAACTCGTCCTCATTGCGGAGGAAGGCCACGATTTTTCGTGAAACGTAGATACGTCCGCCGGGCATGCCAAATGCCTGAATCTCTGGCTGGTCATACAACAAGAACTGGTAGCGTAACCCGGTTTCCGGCAAGTGTGCAGCGACGCGGTCCCCAACCCGCTTCAAATAAACTGTCACCGGATCTTCGTCGATAACGAGAAAATCGCTTTCAAGCTGCTGGCGGATAATTTCTCCTAGTTCCATTTCCTGCTGGGGCGTGAATAAGAGTTTGGATGGATCAGATACCGGAGCTTGCAAGGATGGGCAACCCGACTGAGCACAAACGGAAGCCGCGTAAAAAAAGAGGGATGCGATACGAAGGGTCCAGCGCATGCGTAGCCTCGTGATTACCTTGGCGCAGAGAGTAACACCCAGCTTTCTGTTCCGCAACGAAGGCGCTGGACGCTCTAAGACGCACGAGAATCGATATCGACCGCCTCACCTCTCCGTTTTCGGATTGCTGCGATGTAAGGATAGCGACAGCGATAGCGCCCTAATTCACTTTGTCCGCGCCGTATCTCTTTATGCACACTTCTAGCGCGCTATTTGTTGTGGGCGCGATAGGTCTTAGGCTGGAATAGTAGAGGGACATCCTTAGCCATTCGAACCAGCAGGTGGGAACATGAGAGCGAGCGCAAAATACATTGCCGTTATTTGTCTCTTGTCGCCAGTGATTGCAAGGGCGCAGAGCGTCGGCCAAGTCGAGTGTCCTCGCGGGGACGGCTATGTCTACCTCTATAGCTCCATGACCACGCTGGACGTGCGGACAACCTTGCAATGCGGAGAACAAGTGCAGATTACGGGGCGGTTCGACACCTACGTGGGTGTCCGGACTGCCAAGGGCGATACGGGTTTCGTTCCACTGGCAAGCCTGCTTTTCTTGAAAGACAAGCCGGGTGCGAAAGCAGCGCAGCCAGCACCGCGGCCGGCAGCGAGACCGCGCACTGCGTACGATGAACCCGTGGTGGCGGCGGAAGCTACGCCGAAAACTCCACCGTCACCCTCAGACCTTACATTACTCAATGGCACGCAGGTTCATCTAGTGCTAGGAAAAACTATTTCCTCCGCAAGCGCGCATGTGGGCGACGTTGTGGAATTGAAGGTGGCGGAAGACGTCACCGTCGATGGTTTAACAGTGATCCCGAGCGGGGCGAAGGCCGTTGGCATCGTCACGGAAGTCGAAACAAAGAAGCGGCTGGGGCACGGCGCGAAGATTAGCCTGAGCATAAACTTTGTACGACTGAGCGCCAGCGAGAAGGTCCCGGTGCGCTCGTTCCAGGACAGCAGCGGGTCCGATACGCTAGCTGGAGTGACGCGCCCTGTAGCCGTGGGCAAGGACGTCTCGTTCGCGCAGGGAACGGAGTTCATGGCCTACGTGGACGGGGATGTGCACCTGAAGCGCGCAGCGTTTCAGGCGGCCAAGGACGCCGGCAGCGCCGCGCCGGCGCCACACCCTTAGAACCCGTCTAAGCCGCACCAGCGCTAACCATTCGAACGAAGAAATGACGGCTTGACCGCCGCAAGATTCGCGGAATAGGTCACCTCTTTCTCACGCAATCAAACATCCGCACTTGCCATCGTTCGCGGTACTTGGCAGACTCAGCCCGTGCTTATCGGCCTATTTCCGGAGTTGGATGCACCCGGCGGGGTGCAGCGGGCGGGACGGCACCTGGCGGCGGTGATGAGCGAATTTGCGTCCAGCCGGGGCATGGAGTATCGCTTCCTTAGCCTGAATGATTCGCCAGAGTTGCACCGGATGACGCTGGGCGGGCGCGAATTTGTGTTTACGGGCTGCGACCGGGCGAAAGGGCAGTTTACCGTGACGGCGTTGCGATCGGCGCGGCGCAAGCCGAAACTGGTTTTGGCGGCGCACCCAAATCTGGGGCCAGTGGTGCAAACGATGCGAGTTGTGGCGCCGCGATTGAAAAGCATTATTTGCACGCATGGAATCGAAGTATGGGAGCCGCTGCCGGGAATGAGGCGGCGCGCGCTGCGACATGCCAATCTGGTGCTGGCACCCAGCCGGGATACGGCCGATCACGTGGCCTCACAACAGCAAGTGGCGCGGGAGCGGATTCGCGTCCTGCACTGGGGGCTGGATCCGCAATTCGAAGCGTTTCTTGCGGCGGGCTCGCAAGCTTCCCCACCGGCGAACTTTCCACGCGGGAGGGTCATTCTCACCGTGGGGCGCTGGCTGGCCACGGAACGATATAAAGGGATGGATACGCTGATCACCGCGCTGCCGCGGCTGCTAACTCGCTGGCCGGAACTGCAACTGGCGCTCGCGGGAGCTGGTGACGACCTGGCATGGCTGGAGGAGCTGGCGGAGAAAAATGGCGTGATTCGCCACGTGCATTTTTTGAGCGGATTGAGCTCGGCAGAGCTTGCGGCGTGCTACTCGGCCTGCGAAATGTTCGCATTGCCTAGCCGAGGTGAAGGCTTCGGCCTGGTGTATCTGGAAGCGATGGCGCGGGGTAAGCCGGTGATTGGGGGCGCGCACGGCGGGGCGGGGGAAATTATTGAAGACGGGGTTACCGGGTACCTGGTGCCGCACGGCGATCCGATCCATCTAGCCACGTCGATCGAAGCGCTGCTTGCGGATCCGGCGCATGCGAAGGAAATGGGAGCACGCGGGCGGCAGCGCGTGGATAACGAATTCCGGTTCAATGTTTTCGCAAAATCCTTCAAAAAAATACTTCGCGAACAATGCGAATCCTGAACGTCACAGAAACGTACGCTCCTTTCCTGGAATTCGGCGGTCCTCCGGTCAAAGTGCGAGCCCTTTCGGAAGGATTGGCTCGGCGCGGGCACACGGTCGGAGTGCTGACAGCGGATTGGGGGCTGGAAAACCGGATGCAAACGCAGGAAGGAAAAGTCACGACGGAGCGGTCGCCCTTCGGTTGGCGACGCACTGAGAATGGGGTGCAGACGATTTATCTGCCGACATGGCTGCGCTACCGGACGGTGAGCTGGAATCCGGCGGTGAAGAGATATTGCCGAGCACGGCTACAAAATTTTGATGTAGCGCACATTTTCGGACTCTACGACATGCTGGGTCCGGCGGTGGCTGCGGCATGCCGCGTTCGAAACTTGCCGTACGTGCTCGAGCCCATCGGGATGTTTGTGCCCATTGTGCGGAGCTTGCGCTTGAAAGGGCTTTACCATCTCGTTTGGGGCCGCCGACTCTTCGAAGGAGCTAGCGCGGTGATTGCTACCTCGGATCAGGAAGCCGAGGAGCTTGCCGCAGGGGGCGTTCCCGGACCAAAGATCATACTGCGGCGGAATGGGGTGGAGGTACCGGAGTCGTGGCCGAAGCCAGGGGCATTTCGAGGGGCGCAGGGAATCGCGGAGGACGCGAAGCTCGTGCTTTACCTGGGGCGTCTGTCGGAAAAGAAAAGCCCGGATCTCTTGTTGCAAGCGTTTGCGAAGCTGCCGGAACAGCTCGGCGGGAGAAGGCTGCAGCTGGTTTTCGCAGGGCCCGACGAGAGTGGGATGACGGCTCAATTGGAGGAAATGGCATCGCAACTGGGCATTCGAACGCGAGTGCAATTCGCAGGGCCGGTTTTCGGGTCGAACAAATGGGCGGCTTACCGGGATGCGGATGTTTTCGTACTTCCCTCGCAAAACGAGAACTTTGGAAACACAGCGGCGGAGGCCGTGGCCGCAGGGACTCCAGTGATTGTGACTGATCAGTGCGGCATCGCGCCGCTACTGGCTGACAAGGCTGGCCTGATTGTCCAGCACGAGGCAGATGCTCTCTCTGAGGCACTTTCCCACGTGCTTGGTGATAGGGAGTTGCGGGCGCGGCTGGCGGCGGGATGTGCCGAGGTGACGTCTCGACTGGGATGGGATGAACCGGTCCGCGAGATGGAAGACCTATACACCAGGCTTGCCCCCAGCTAACAATGCAGGCAGAATCTGAGTCTGTGGAGCGGTTTGTGCCGGCACCTAAACATCGGATTTTTCGGGCGGCTTGGTGGGGCAGCAACCTGTTGCTGGCCATGGCGTTCGCGGCGCTGCTGTACTCGTGTACGTGGGAGTATTCGGTACGGCACTATCTGAAGGGCTTCTCCGACGCCATTATTCCGGCGGGCTACGCGCCGGAACAAAAGATCGACGCCATCCTGGACTGGATGCGAAGCGGCCCGCCGCGGGCGGTAGCTGCCAACATCGACGCTCTTTCCACACGCGATCCCGAAACGACGCTGAATTACCAGCAACTGCTGGCGGTGTGTGGAACAGCAACGAACGCGTTCTTGAATGTTGCGCGGAGCGCGGGGCTGAACGTGCGGCGGCTGCTGCTCTTGACGCCCGACCGCAGCACAAAACACGTGGTAGCGGAAGTGCTGCTCAGAGGCCGTTGGATCATCGTCGATCCAACTTATCGCGTCGTGCTACGGGATGCGCGCGGGGATTTTTTGACGCGGAGAGAACTGCAGAATCCCGCGGTGCTAGCGCAAGCGGTGAGCAGCGTTCCGAACTACCCGAAGGATTACACCTACGAACATTTTGCGCATGTGCGGCTGGCCCGGCTGCCGCTCGATGGGTTGCATCTGCGTGGCGCGCTGGACAGTGTTGTTCCCGGCTGGGATGAAGCGATTGACTGGAGCCTGCTGCTGGAGCGGGAATCGTTTTTTTATCTGGTGCTGACGGCGGGGGCGACGATTTTTTTTCTGCTGCTGCGAGCGGTGCTTGCGTGGTATGCAGATAGCCGCTTGAGAATTCCCCGTTTTCATTTGCGCGAGCACGTGGTCCGCGCCGGCGCGGCCTTCATTACGACGCCGGAGATCAAAGAGTAGCGTGTGCGGGATATGCGGAGTCGCGTTTGCCTCGCGCAGCGCGGAGGCGGAGCTGCGCGTGCGCGCGATGACGGCAGCGATGCGGCATCGCGGGCCCGATGGAGAGGGCTTTCTGACGGGAGACGCAAGGGCGCCGGGGCTGGCACTGGGAATGCGGCGGCTGAGCATTATCGACATTGCCGGCGGCCAGCAGCCGATTTGGAATGAGGCGCGGGACGTTGCGGTCATTTTCAACGGAGAACTCTACAATTACCGGGAATTGCGCGAGCAGCTCACGCTCTGCGGCCACCGGTTCGCAACACAATCAGATACGGAAATCCTGGTTCACGCGTGGGAAGAATGGGGCGAAGACGCGCTGAACGAACTGCGGGGGATGTTCGCGTTCGCACTGCTTGATTTGCGCGGGCGCTACGCCACGGCGCCGATACTTTTTCTTGCGCGGGATCCGCTAGGAATCAAACCGTTGTATTACACACAGACGCCGGACGGCTTTGCATTCGCGTCCGAGGTTCGCGCGCTGCTGGCTTCGGGGGCTGTGCCAAAACAGCTTTCGCAGGATGCGCTCACCTCTTATTTGCTATTCGGCAGCGTTTCCGAGCCGGTGACGCTGCTCGAAGGAGTGTTTTCTTTGCCGCCGGGACACCGGATGCTGCTGCACGTGCCCGAACGGCGGCGCACGCCGCGAGCGCGACCGTGGTGGGATCCAGCGGAGAGTCCCGCGGCGAAGGACCCGCGCAAGCCACGCGAGTTTGCAGCGGCGTCAGCGCGACTGCGGACACTTCTCGAAGATGCGGTGCGGCGGCACTTGATTGCGGATGTGCCGGTGGGACTTTTTCTTTCGAGTGGCCTGGATTCAGGGGCGATTGCGGCGCTAGCTGCACGCGCCAAGGCTGGAATTCAGAGTTTTACACTCACTTTTCCCGGGACGTCTTTTGACGAGGCGGAACTTGCGCGGTTAGTGGCGAAGCACTGCAAGACGCGGCACACTGAAGTGCCGTTGACAGGCGAGGCGGTTCTTTCGCGCGTCGAGGAAGCACTTGCAGCGCTGGACCAGCCGACGATGGATGGGATCAATACGTACTTCGTTTCCTGGGCAGCTAGAGAAGTCGGATTGAAAGTGGCGCTTTCCGGATTGGGCGGGGATGAACTCTTTGCGGGCTATTCGACGTTTTCCGATACGCCGCGGTTTTCGAAACTTGTGCAACTTGCCTGGTTTGTGCCGGGAGCGCTGCGGCGCTGGACTGCGTCGCTGGCGGCAAGTCTGATTGGACGGCACAATTCGCCGGATGCAGCGAGAAAGGCGGCGGCGGCTTGGGCGCATCCGGGCACACTGCCGCATCCTTATTTTTATGCGCGGGCGCTTTTCCCGCCGGGGCAACTCGAACGCATCATCGAGTCTCGATTTAGACCGAGCACCATCGGCGCGGATGGGGTCACGCTGGAGCCGACCTGGCTCGGGTGGCTGGAGCGCACAGCGGACGAGGCACGCAAACTGGAACCGGTCGCGGGAATTTCCTGGCTGGAGATGCGCACGTACATGGCCAGCACGCTGCTTCGCGATACTGATTCGGTCAGTATGGCGCGATCGCTGGAGGTGCGCGTGCCGCTGCTCGATACTCCGGTCTTGGAATTTGCTGGAGCGTTGCCGGACACGGCGCGAGTGCGGCCGGGCACACCGAAAGCGCTGCTTGTCCAGGCGCTGGGTGATTTGCTGCCGCCGGAGATTCTTGCGCAGCGAAAACGAACTTTTACCCTGCCGTGGGAAGAATGGCTTCGAGGGCCACTGCGGGCCCGGCTCGAAACGAGCTTCGCAGATCCAGCGCCTCCGCTCGTGCGCTATCTCCGCCCGGGCGGCATGCGATCTGTGTGGGACGAGTTTCTGGCGGGAAAGACCAGTTGGTCACGGCCATGGTCACTGTATGTGCTGAACGAGTGGTGCCGCCGCCACGTTGCCGCATGATGCGTCCGGCTGCGGTACACTGACAAATTACGCGATGAATATTCTGGGAATCAATGCGTACCATGGGAACGCTTCGGCGGCCATTGTCTGCGAAGGACGGCTGGTCGCGGCGGTCGAAGAGGAGCGATTCAACCGCGTGAAATATGCGGCGGGTTTTCCCGCGCAGGCTATCCGCTATTGCCTGAAGGAAGCGGGACTGACGCTTGCGGAGATTGATCACGTGGCGGTGCCGCGGGATCCGTACGCACGGCTGGCGACAAAGCTTTTTTATGCGGCGCGGATGCCGTCGTTTGCACGGGAACGCGTGAAGGTACTGGCGAAATTCACGGGAATCCCTGAGGCGCTGGCGCAGGTTTTCGAAAGCGATCCCAAGAAACTGAAGGCCAAGTTTCACCGCGTGGAGCACCACCAGGCGCATCTGGCGAGCAGTTTTTTTGTTTCGCCGTTCGAACGCGCGGCGCTGCTTTCCGCCGATGGGCTGGGGGATTTTGCGAGCACGATGTGGGGGACGGGTAACGGCAGCCAGATGAATATCGATGGGGCCGTCGCGTTTCCACATTCACTTGGGCTTTTTTACAGCGCGGTCACCCAGTACCTGGGATTTCCGAAGTTTGGCGACGAATACAAAGTGATGGGGCTGGCGGCTTACGGCGAACCGGAGCAGATCGAGGCGTTCCGGGAGATCGTGCGGTTTGACGCGCATTCGAACGGGAATGGCTTCCGGCTGGGGCTGGATTACTTTACGCATCATCGCACGGGCCCTGAGATGAGCTGGGCGGAGGCCGACAAGACGCCGACGCTGGGAAAAATGTTTTCGGAGGAGTTGCCCAAGCGGCTGGGGCCTGCGCGCACTGCGGAAGAACCCCTCGAGCAACGGCACCGCAATCTGGCGGCGTCATTGCAGGCGCGGCTCGAGGAAGTTTATCTGGGAATGTTGAAGAAGCTAGGAGAGCGCACGGGGTTGAAAGCGGTTTGTCTTGCGGGTGGCGTGGCGTTCAATTGCGTGGCGAACGGGAAGATCTTTGAGGCGACACCGTTCGAGAAGGTGTACGTGCATCCGGCTGCGGGTGACGCGGGGCTGGCAGTGGGCGCGGCGTATTATGTGTGGCACCAGAAACTTGGCAAGCCGCGGTCATTTGTGATGGACCACGCGTACTGGGGGCCGGGCTACTCGCGGGAGGAGATTCGAAGCGCGATTGATTCGAACGGCGTCGTACAGAAAGGCTTTCGCGTTGCGGAATTGCCAGAGCAGGAATTGGTACGTAGCACGGCGGCGATCATTGCCGATGGAAAAATACTGGGGTGGTTTCAGGGCCGGTGCGAATGGGGGCCGCGGGCGCTGGGGAATCGCAGCATCGTTGCCGATCCGCGGCGTCCGGAAATGAAGGAAATCCTGAATCGCCGGATCAAGCATAGAGAAAGCTTCCGGCCGTTCGCGCCATCGATCCTGGCGGAAGCCACCGGCAATTATTTTGAGGAGTCGCACGCCTCGCCATTTATGACGCTGGCATATCCCGTTCGAGCGGAGAAACGTGGGGCGATTCCAGCGCCCACGCATGTGGACGGCACGGGCCGGCTGCAAACCGTCACGCGCGAGGCCAATCCCCGGTATCACGCGCTGATTTCGGCTTTCCGTGACCTGACGGGGGTGCCGGTGGTGCTGAACACTTCATTTAACGACAATGAGCCGATCGTTTGCCGGCCGGAAGAAGCGATCGACTGTTTTTTGCGAACGCAGATGGATGCGCTGGTGCTGGGCGACTTCCTGATTACGAAAGCGTGAGCCACGAGACGCGCATTCCGACGATATGAAAATCCTGCTGCTGAATCTCTACTATCCGCCGGACACGTCGGCCACGGCGAAAATGGCGCAGACGGTAGTGGAGGCACTTTCCAGCAAACACGAAGTGACGGTGCTGTGCGGGCGGCCCTCGTACGATCCAACGGAGCGGCGTGCGTGGCGGTTATTTCAGACGGAGCTGAGCGGGCGAGTGCGCGTCATTCGAATGGGTTCGACGGATTTTCCGCGTAAGGACATGAAAAAACGCGTGTTGAATTATCTCAGTTATACGGCGCTCGCCATTCCGCACGCGTCGTTTGTAGGATGCGACGTGGTGCTGGCGATGACCGATCCGCCTTTTGAAGGAATTGTGGGGGCGTTCGTCGCGATGCTGAAACGGAAACCGTACGTTTACAACATACGGGATATGTATCCGGACATGGCCGTGGGCGGAGCGATTGTGGAGCCGGGGATGCTTGCTCGGGTATGGGAAAGGCTACATCGCTGGGCGTTGCGGCGTGCGACACGGGTGATTGTGCTTGGGGATGATATGCGAGCGCGGATCATCGGCAAGGGGGTGGATGGTTCGCGAGTGCAGGTGGTGCGAGACGGCGCGGAGATTTTCCCACCCAATGCACCGCTCCCGGTGATTGATGCGGACGTGGTGCGCTCGATTCGCGGCAATTTTTCGTTTGTGCTTTTGCACGCAGGAAACCTGGGTTTTTACGGGGCGTGGAACACGCTTATTGCCGCAGCGCGCAAACTCGCGGGCGATGGGGTGGGGCTGGTGTTCGTGGGAGATGGAGCGCAGCGCGCGGAGATCGAGGCAACCGCGGCGGGTGCGGAAAACATCCGGTTTTTGGATTTTTTCCCCGCGGACAAGATTCCATCTGTGCTTGCGGCTGCCGACGCGCACGTCATCACGGTGAAGCGTGGCCTCGAAGGTGTGGTGGTGCCAAGCAAGATGTATGGAATTCTCGCCGCCGGGAAACCCATCGTGGCCGTTGCGCCGTCAGAGACAGATGCGGTGTCGATTGGAGTCCAACGCGGGTTTGCGGTTTCCGCCGATCCGGACAAACCCACAGAACTCGTTTCCACCGTTCGCGGACTTATTGACAATCCACAAAAGACGATGGCCATGGGCCGAGCGGCGCGGGCTGCGGCGCCCGATTATGATAGAGTCAAAGAATTACAGAAATTTGCTGAAGTTTTCGATCAACTCGCGACCGGAGAATAATTCAAGGAGGAATTGAGCGCGTGACGACAGCGGAAACGCATTGGACAGGAAAGACTGTTTTTGTAACCGGGGGCGCTTCGTTCATCGGATCGACGCTCACCGATCATCTCCTGGTGCGCGGGGCCGCCAAGATTCGAATCGTTGACGACCTGACAAGCGGGCATCTCGGCAATCTTCGCGAAGCGCTGGGCACGGGCAAAGTCGAATTTCTGCAGGCGGATTTGCGCGAACCGGGAATGGCGCGCGCGGCGATGCAGGGTGTCGACACGGTTTTTCATTTAGCAGCAGATCATGGCGGCCGCGGTTATGTTGACCTTCATCAGGCAGGACCGGCGTCCAATTTTTTCCTGGATGGATTGGTTTTTGCGGAAGCGCTGAAGGCCAAAGTGAAGAAAGTTGTGTTTGCATCTTCCGGCTGCGTGTATCCCAATTTCATGCAGTCCGATACGAAGAAGGAACTTTACCTGACCGAAGACATGACCAAAGGGCCAAACGACGCGGACAATACCTACGGATGGGCGAAATTGATGGGCGAATTCACGCTGCAGGCCTATTCGAAAGAACATGGCATGGGCAGCGCTTCTTGCCGGTATTTCACGGTGTACGGGCCGCGTGGCGTGGAAAACCATGCGGTGATCGCCATGATTGCGCGGGCCTTTCTCCAGCTGAATCCGTTTGAGGTTTGGGGCGATGGCACGCAGATTCGAAATTGGACGTACATTGATGACATCGTTGAGGGAACGATCCTGGCGGGAGAAAAAATCAATGACGGCACGGCGATCAACCTGGGCACGATGGAGCGCATCCAGGTGATCGATTGCGCGAAGATGGTTTGCGAATTCACGGGGCACAAGGCGGAGATCAAGTTGCGCCCGGATATGCCCACCGGCCCGCTGAATCGCGTCGCCGACAATTCGCTCGCGAAGAAGCTGCTGGGATGGGAGCCAAAGGTTCTCTTTCGCGAAGGTCTGAAGCGCACCATCGATTGGTATTACGCGACGCGGGATAAGGCGGAAGTGAAGCGCATCTTTAACCGAATGCTGACGGAGCGTTGAGCCGGAACTCGCCTGCAGGTGCCCGGCGCGGACGTCGAATGCCAACGCATGCAAATCAGGGGGCACCTACGGGATTATCCCGATTGTTTCGCAACAAGAACCGCAGTATGGTATTTAGGCTGCGTGGGGCAGCGGGTTGACCCGTCTTGCGGTCAACATTGCAGCTGTGACTTGGGAGCCGGACCCCCAATCTGGCAAAAAAACGTGAGGCACCAGCCGCACCGCCCTGGCTGGAATCGTCTCGCACACCTAATCGAGGATGCATGGCCGCAGGCCTGCTGGCGTTTTTCATAGCACTATTTGCGTCGGTGATGCTGGTGGTGCCCGTGCGCGCACTGGCATTGCGCGTCGGCATGGTGGACCTGCCCGGGCCGCGCAAAGTTCATCTCAAACCGATTCCGCTGCTGGGCGGGCTTTCGATGTATGTGGCGGTAGTGATCGCGGTTCTATTTGCGTTCAACGGACCTGCGCGCGCACAGATCGTCGGCATATTGATCGGTGCAACTCTGGTAGCAGGAGTAGGGATTCTTGACGATCGCGGGCTGCTTCATCACCAAGTAAAGCTGTTCGTAGGGATGCCGCTGGCGGCGGTGATCCTGATGGTGAGCGGAATCCACGCGCAGGTATTCAGCGTGCTGCTCGGCGGACGTACCGGCGATTACCTGGATGTCGCGCTGACGGTTGTCTGGGTGGTTGGCATTACGGCGTCGTTCAGCATTCTGGATCATATGGATGGCCTGTGCGCGGGCGTTGCCGCCATGGCATCGGTCTTTTTCGCGATGCTGGCTTATCTGCAGGGCCAGACGCTGGTGACTACGCTGGCAGCTGCGGTGCTTGGGGCTGCGACAGGGTTCCTGCGCTGGAATTTCAAGCCGGCAAAAATATTCATGGGTGACGGCGGCGCGATGTTCCTCGGTTTCCTGATGGCCACGCTGGGATTGAAACTCCGGCTGGAGCACGCGAGTCATCTGTCTTCCTGGCTCGCGCCCATTTTGACTCTGGGCGTAACGATTTTCGACACTACCCTGGTGACCATTTCTCGTTCGCGTCGAGGTCTTCTTCCCTTCACCACTCCCGGGAAAGATCATGCCGCGCATCGCCTCTCCAATCTGGGACTGGGCCATCGCGGCGCGGTTCTTACACTGTATCTGCTTGGGGCGGTCGGCGGAGGGGCGGGCGTTCTGGTTAATTATCTTTCGACTCGTGGTGCATTACTTGTAGGGGTTCTCACACTGGCCATCATCCTGATCGGTGTCGTGTATCTGGAGCGCGCGCCTTACGAGCGCCAAACCCGTACGGCCTCTTCGGCCTCCTAAGATAACTTTCCCGATGGATTGTTTGCGGACTCCCACTCTCGCGGCGCCGGGAGTTTGCCCTCACAAGTGGATTCGCTATACTTACCGGGCACCCTCTCACCCATTTTTTGGTCCACTCCTCACGGGTCGGGCGGGAAGCAACCAAATTTTCAGCGTGGCATCCCTGATTCAGGAATTTTGCAGGGGATTCGCGCTCTTGGGACGCGCGCAAGCCTTGGGGAATATTGAAAAGGAGTCCCGGCCAAGCCGGGGCAACGGGGAAGTTATCGTCGTGGGAGGCTCCGCTGCCGGACTGTTTACGGCAGCGAGCGTAGCCCGCGGCGGCCGGCGCGTTCGCGTGCTGGAGTCGAAACCGCAATTCGAACCGGCGGCGCGCACGCTGATCGTGACCGATCAATTCAAGAGCCAGATGGGAGTTTCCGCCCGCGAAAGCATCATCAACGAAATCCGCCGCTTCGAGCTTTTTACCGACGGCCGCTCGGCGCAGGTTGCGCTGACAAAGCCGGACCTGATCATCGAGCGCTCACGGCTGATTCCCGCCTTGGCGCGCGAAGCCCAAGAGGCCGGCGCCAGTCTTACGTTCGACACACGATTTCTGGGCATCGGCCCCAATGCGCGAGGATTGCGGCTGGAAGTGGAAACCGGCGGCAAGCGCGAGGAATTGCACGCAGACAGCGTGGTTGGAGCGGACGGCGCGGCGAGCCGGGTGGCACGTGCTTCCGGTTGGCCGCCGATTGAGACCGTGCCGCTCGTTCAGGCGATCGTGCGGCTGCCGAAGGATTGTCCCCCGGATACGACGCGCGTGTGGTTCGTGCCGGACGACACGCCTTATTTCTACTGGCTGATTCCCGAATCGGCGGAGAGAGCGGCCGTTGGCGTGATTGGAGAAAAGGGCGGCGATACGAAACGGGCTTTCGAACGCTTCCTGGAAAAGAAACGCCTGGAGCCGCTGGAATGGCAAGGTGCACGTATACCGGTTTATCGGGGCTGGGTGCCCGTGCGGCGGCAAATGGGGAATGGCGAAGTTTACCTGGTGGGTGACGCCGCGGCGCAAGTAAAAGTATCTACGGTGGGGGGAATCGTTACGGGCTTTCGAGGCGCGCTCGGAGTGGCTCAAGCGCTTTTGCAGAACGGCAAGAGCCGGGAACTGGGCGCCCTGCGCCGCGAGCTCGGTACACACTGGCTGATCCGGCGCGCGCTGCACCGCTTTCAGCAAAAAGACTATTCGGAGTTAGTGGACCTGCTGGATGCTTCGACCCGCCAATCGCTCGGAGAAATTAACCGCGACGAATCCACCCGGCTGCTCTGGAATGTAGTTCGCCGCCAGCCACGCCTCGTGCTTCTGGGACTGCGCGGATTGTTGATGGGGAAAACGGGGAAAAACTAAAGAATCGCTTCCCTCCCCGCGGCTTCCGCTCTCAAAGTCTTCACTAGAAAAGATCAAAAGAAAACACGTGTCCGGTAGAATCCCCGATATAAAACTTGAGAGTGAAGGTGTCGAAACTGGGATCACCGATGATCGCGCCGGCATTGATCAAGCGATTTGAAACGTTCGCGCCGGTCGTGGGATTAATCTTATAGAGATGGCCGTCCGAGGAGCCGACGTACAGGAACTCGGGCTGCGGCGCGGAGGTGAACATCAGGGAAGAGGGATTGGTAATCGCAGGATTGGCCCAGCCGCCGGGCGAAGGCGTGAAGGTAAATGCACCGCAACCGGCATTCGGATAGACAACGTGCACTTTCGAAACGCCAGTCGAAGTGGAGAAGAAAACATCGTCGTTCAAGGCCGCGGTCTCAATGGGAATGGGAAAGCCGCGGGGAACCACACCAAGAGCACCAGTATTCGGCGAGCAACCATTGATGTCCGTGCGCACGGCGTAGAGCCGGCCATTGTTGGTGGTAACATACATGATCTTGCCGTCGAAATTCTGCGTCGGAGCCTGATCGATATTGTTGAGATTGAAGGAAGTCAGCATTGCTCCCGTGTTGGTGTTGATCTTCCACAGGCTGGGCTGGCCTCCTCCTCCATTGGCGTCACTAACGACCCAAACCGCGTTGTTGACGTAATCGACGTAGGGCGTTGCGTTGACAATGTCCATGTTTCCGGGACTGAAGGTCCAAACCGTTGCGCCGGTATTCCCGTTCAAGCCAAAAACTTTGTTGTTGGTCGTGCTACCGACGTTGCGCGTGCCGACAATAACCATGTCGAACGCAGGAGTATAGCCCGCGCCGCTGAAGGACTTGACCTGCACGGCTGGAGCAGCTTGGAAACCGCTGCCGGCGCCGGTGGTGAGAACGGCGGTTTGCCAGAGCAAGGCACCAGTGTCCGTGCGGAAGGCGTAGACCGTGCCGTCACCCGCCGCTACGTAAGCGACGGCGCAAACATTTTTGCAAGTGGGATGCGAAGTATCCGAAGCGGCGATCAAAGGCGGGCGCGTCTGAATGGTTCCGCCCGTAACGCCGGAGGTGCCACCCGGCTGATAGTTGCGCTGGCCGCTGTTCGCGGACATGGTGTGCACGGCGTTGTCATTTCCGCCGGTGAGGACGATATTCCCGGGGTCCAGAGCGGGCGCCGCGAGTGTGGTTGCGCCGGTCTTATAGCTCCAATTCTTGTTGGCACCGCCACCGGTTACAGTGATGATGTTTTGCGTGGAAGTGTTACCGAAGGAATAGTGAGGCGCAGCCGAGGAAGCGGCTCCGGCAATCGCGGTGGCGTCGTGAGTGTAGCCTTTGTAGGCGTACTGCGTTCCCGGCAAGACGATGCTGTTGTCGCCGTTTTCATCGAAGGCGCTCGCGGTGCCAAACGCGGCGGTGTTTGCGGCGATGAATTGTCCCGCGAGAGGCTGCGCTCCAGTGTTATAGACAGTTCCATCCGCTGGCGCGAAAGTCGGCGCAACGCTTCCGGCCTGCTTGGCAAACAAAACACCATCATAGTTGGCGTTTGTCGAACCGATCGGGAACGTCCAATTCAGAGTTATCTCCGAAATTCCAGACACTGCGGGGGCCATGGCGACATCGCGTAGATAGCGGAGGTTCAAGGTCGGCTGATTTGCAACAGAGTTCTCACGAGAACCGTAGAGCGGCGAAAGCGCGTTGGCAGATTCTGCGGCAACCACGGCGCTTGGCTCCGGCTCGGTGTAGCGGCGGGCCAGGAAATTGTCAAAATCGTAGTTCACGGGATCGCCGTTATAGACAAAAAGCCCGGCAGAGCCGGCAGTCGTGACGTTGCCATCACCAACGATGGACGGCGCTTGCAGCACGCCATTGACGAAGGTGCGCAATGTTGCAGGGCTCCCAAAAAAGGCCCCGCCCACGGTATAGAACGTGCCGTTGTTCCAGGCGAAGAGTGGCTCCTGCAAACTGTTGAAGGTTCCCGCGTTCCAGTAGGCGAGCTGCGAAACGCGCTGGTCGGGATTAGCACCCACGGTAATGAATTGCAGGCAAGAACGGTAGGCAGTCATGTTGGCTGCAGTGGTTCCGCCCTCCCGTCCAACCGGGCATCCGGTACTTTCCAGTCCTGCGGCGGTGGTCATGCGGACGTCGGCCTGCACGAAAACGTCACGTTCGTTGGTGACAGAAGTAAATTTAATGATGTTTCGGTTGTTGCCGGCAGCATTGGACTCGCGGAGGATTCGGTTCGCTCCGACATCGGCTACTACATTCCAAGGCCCGCCGCCCTGCACCGTCCAGCCAGCGGGAGGCTGATTCAAGGTGTCGGCGTCAAAGTTGTCGTACGCCAGATAGACGTTGTTCAGGTTCGCCGGTGGAGCAGTGGCGTTGGCATTGCCGTAGAACAAGGAGTAGCTTGCGTCGGATCCGTTAGCGGCAATATCCGCTTGCAGCTTGAACCAGATGGTTGTGTTCGCGGTATTGCAATTGATCACCTGGCGATCGAGCTGCGTCCAGGTGTTAGCGGCGAAGCGGGCGATGCGCAGGTCGTTGCAATCGGCACGCATTTTTCCGTTGGTCACCAGTGTGGCGGTGTTGAAGCCTGTGATTTGCGCGCTATAGCCGTTATAGCCGTTGAACGGAGCAACAGCCCCGGCAGTGACGGTGATCGTTCGAGTAAACGACCAGGTATTGCCGTCTTCCAGGGAGTCTTTTACCACCAGTCCGAAATTCGGAATCGCTCCGTTGATCCAGCCCTGCGGAATGTTCGCGGAAGTCGAATCGCTGAGGACGTTGAAGGAGACGGTTGCGGCTGCCCCCGAAGAAGTCCCCGACGGCTGTGTGGCGGTGGCCGTAGGATCGAAGTCGCCGCCGGGCGCGGCCCAGGCGAGCGCGCCATCGCGCGTGTTCCAGGTAACGCCGGCTTCCGTCCAGTCCGTGGTGCCGGTGATGCGATGCACCTCCTGATTGCGGGTGGTAAAGAGCGGCGTAACGGGAACGAGATTCAGGGTTGATGTCTTCAGCGCGGTGTTGGAATTCAGGCCGGTGGCGCTGAGATCAAAGCGCACGAGCGAGCGTTGGTTGGCGTTTAGCGCGGTGTGCGTGGAAACCGTCGTGGCCGATCCGTTGTTCGTAGCAGGGGCGGCCTGATTGATGGTCGCGTCACGCGTGGAGGTAACCACAGTTTGCTCGTCAGAACGGAGCGGAGTCGCAGGGCAGACCAGGAGCAACGCGAGAAAACAGCGGAGCGCAATACCAAGGTAAGTTCGCAACGTATTGGAAGCTCTTTTCATCTTCCTGATCCTGGTTCTTCGACCGCTTTGGCAGGTGGGATGGGGGATGTCAGCACGAAGGCAGATTGCAATATGAGCCGGTCATCGAGAAACACGCGCACACCCCAGGTCCCGCTGAGGTTGCGCTGGGTAATAAAGGTGCCGCCGACGGGCAGCACGGTAAGAATGGCGGAATCTCCCCTGGTCTTCGTGAGCAGGGAGGGGATGCCCTCCGAATGAATCCTGTTCGCGTCAGCCATCAGGTGGCGCGCGGGGAGCATCGGCGAGACTTCGTTCTGGATGGCCGGGCCAAGCGCGGAGAAGGCCATGACGCCCCCGATGATGAACTGCGTTTTCTTGGAGGCGTAGAGGCTGCCATCGGGCAGAATAAATTGAACGGTCTGGACATGCTGGCCAGCCACTCCGGGCCACACAACAAAAACGAACAAGTCACGAAGTTCGGCAAGCGAAAAGACTTCCTGCGTGGTACGGCAGGTGGTGTCCGGCGTTTGGCAGAAGAAAATCTCCGGCCCGCGGGGCTTCGGTTGCGGGGGCCGGACGCGGAGCATCAGGTCGGAAGAAGGCCCGCCGTTCTCGCGCGCAGGCGCGTTGACAACGCGTGGAGATTGCGCAGCGGCCTGAGAAACGAACAGGAACAGGCAAAGAGGAGCGAATAATAGACCGTCGAAACGAATTCGTCCCATATCTGCCTCCGCAGAGCGGAATTCGAAAGAATCCCGGAGAATGACCCTGATTTCAAGCTAACTAGGCCAGGAAGGGCTGTCCATAGTTCTGAAGTTTAGCGTTCCTAAGACGCAAGGGTGGCGATTCCGTGCCGTTGCTCCGCCGGACCCGGGAGAGCTGGGGCCACTGCGGCAACAGCAGCCTACGAAGCGCTTTGTACCTCCGGCGGGATTCGGTCACAATAGGGGGCTGCTATTTTGCGATAGAGAGGGCCACTGTCCCTCAATAGCTATTCTCCCGGGAGGTTTGTCTTGCGGATTTCAGTCATCGGTTGCGGATACGTCGGTTTAGTAACGGGAGCCTGCCTTGCGGAGGCCGGGCACAACGTAGTTTGCACGGACATTGACGGGGAGCGCATCGCCAAGCTCAAAGCCGGTGGAGTACCTATCTACGAGGAGCACCTCGACCAGATTCTTTCTTCAGCTCACAAAGCGGGACGGATTTCCTACACGGCTGACGCCGGGGAAGCCATTCGTGCGGGGGACGCCATCTTCATCTGCGTCGGAACGCCCCCCAAGGAATCCGGCGAGGCGGACCTTTCCGCTATCGACATTGTGGCCCGGCAAATTGCAGCCGAGGCGCGTACGCCCAAACTTGTAGTGGAAAAAAGCACAGTTCCTGCGCGCACCGGACTGGAGCTCAGCCGCGCTCTTTCCGGTTATTCACGGAACAGCAGTATCAAATTCCGAGTGGCTTCCAATCCCGAATTCCTGCGCGAAGGGACCGCAGTCGGAGATTTCTTTCATCCGGACCGGATCGTTGTGGGCGTTGAGGAACCATCGTCGGCCGAGGAACTGCGTGAGATTTACCGGCCCATCCTTGAAAAAACATTCCGGTGCCCGGTGCACAACGGAACTTGTCCGCCAGGCCACAAAGCGGAGTTCCTGGTTACAACCATCAACAGCGCGGAACTGATCAAGCATGCTTCCAACTCCTTTCTCGCGCTGAAAATCAGCTACGCCAACGTCATTGCGGATCTGTGCGAAAAAATCGGCGCAAACGTCGAGGAAGTTACCCATGCCATGGGTCTCGATGAGCGCATCGGCGGGCAATTCCTGAAGGCCGGACTTGGCTATGGAGGCTTTTGTTTTCCGAAGGACGTACAGGCGTTCGTCCACCTGTCGGCAACGGTTGGCGTGGATTTTGACATGTTGAAGGCTACCGAGCGCGTGAATAAGCAGCGCATCGACCGCTTTTTTGAAAAAATCCGTCAAGCGTTGTGGGTGGTGAAGGGCAAACATGTGGCGGTGCTTGGGTTGGCGTTCAAGGCTAACACCGACGACATCCGGTTCGCCCCGGCGCTGGAAGTGGTGAAGAGGCTGATCGAGGAGGGCGCGGTCGTCCATGCGACGGACCCGCAGGCGATGTCGCGCACCAAAGCGCTCTTTCCGCAGGTCCACTATCACGAGGACCCGTACGAGGCTTTGCGCGAGGCGGACGCCGCGCTCATTTGCACCGAGTGGGATGCTTTTCGAAAACTCGATTGGGATCGTGCGGGAAAAATAATGTCGCGCAAGCTGGTGATCGACGGAAGAAATCTCTATTCGCCGCAGGCAATGCGGGACAAAGGCTTCGAGTATTTCTCTTTCGGTAGGGCGTAGTGATCAGAGATCAGGAATCAGCAAACAGAATTTTTCCAAAACGCTCCAGCTGGAAGCATTCCCTTGTCTGTTTCCTGATCACTGATATCTGATCTCTATTCCCAAAACGGCCAATGCCTATTTCTGATTGAAGATCTGCTTGAAATACCCGAGCGTCACCTGTAGCCCATCTTCCAGGCCAACCTTGGGCTCCCATTTCAGGATGCGCTTTGCTTTGGTAATGTCCGGGCAGCGGCGCTTGGGATCATCCTGCGGGAGCGGCTCGAACACTAGTGGCGGCGCGTTCTCAAAATGTTTGCGGATGCGTTCGGCAAACTCCAGGATGGTGATCTCCTGGGGGTTGCCGATGTTCACGGGCAAGTGCTCCTCGGATAACATCAATCGATAGATGCCTTCGACCAAGTCCGAGACGTAACAGAAGCTGCGGGTCTGTTTTCCGTCGCCATAGATCGTCAGCGGTTTTCCGCTCAGCGCCTGGAATACGAAATTGGGCAGCGCCCGGCCATCGTTCAGACGCATGCGCGGACCATAGGTATTGAAAATGCGCACGATGCGCGTGTCCACGCCGTGGAAGCGGTGATAGGCCATGGTCATGGCCTCGGCGTAGCGCTTCGCTTCATCATAGACGCCGCGGGGGCCGACGGGATTGACGTGGCCCCAGTATTCCTCGTGCTGCGGCGAAATTTCCGGATCGCCGTAACACTCGCTAGTCGAGGCAAGAAGAAATTTTGCATTCTTCGCCAACGCCAGGCCCAGCGCATTGTGCGTGCCGAGCGCGCCAACCTTCAGCGTGGGAATTGGAAGCTTCAGGTAATCGACGGGGCTGGCCGGCGAGGCAAAGTGCAGCACATACTCCACGGGGCCGGCAACATCGATGTAATTCGAAACGTCTGCGCGGGCGATGCGGAATTTCGGATGCTTCATCAAATGCCCGACATTGGAATCCACGCCGGTGACCAGATTGTCCAGTGCGAAGACATCCCATCCTTCCGTGAGAAGACGTTCGCAAAGATGCGATCCCAGAAAACCCGCCCCACCGGTAACCACAGCCCGCATGCATTTCCTCCGAAAAACCAATTTGACAGTGTAACGTGAGCCCCGCCGATTGACCACTTTCGCGGCGCGGGATAGCATTCGCCCATTCTCCAATGCCGGACCATGCCAATGCCTTCTCGGCTCTCTTTCTCCGTTCGCGGGCACGGCGCATCCTTCTTGCCATTGGAATATCGTGCGTGGTTCTTGCCGTCATTTGCTTTTTCGGCGTGGGGCGATGGCTCGTTGTGGAAGATCCGCTGGCGAAGGCGCGAGCTATCGCGGTGCTCAGTGGGGGTATGCCGTCGCGGGCAAGAGAGGCAGCGAAGCTCTATCGCGAAGGGTACGCTCCTGAGATCTGGCTAACGCATTCCACAGAGCCGGGTGAAACGCTCGCGGCGATGAGTATTCCATTTGAGGGTGAAGATTATTACAACGTGCGAGTTCTGGTTCACGAAGGCGTGCCTGCCATAGCGATTCACGTCCTCGAACCTCCGATCGTGAATACCGCAGATGAGATGAACGCGGTAGCGGCCGCTCTGGCGGACAAAAAGGACAGCACGGTCATTATTGTGACCACCAAGGCGCACACCAGGCGAGTGCGATTGTTGTGGCGAAAAACCGCCTCGGGCCGGGGCCACGCCATCGTGCGCGCGGCCTCCGATGACCGGTTCGATGCGCGCCGATGGTGGCGTAATACCGGGGATGCCCTCGATGTAGTACGGGAAGTCCTGGGCCTGTTGAATGCATGGGCGGGGCAGCCGCTGCGGCCGGGGCGTTGAGTTTGGAGTGTGGGTGACGTGGCTTCCCTTCGCGGTTGGCGCTCGGCGGAAGAACGGGAGCAAGCTCCCGCACTCCATAAAAAGCTCAGAAAAAGAAAAAGCGCTTGCGGCGCGGGGGTTTCTCCTCTTCGATCTCTGGAACATGCGGCAATTCCCGGCCTTCGAAAGCCGCCAACGGATTATCCAGGAACAGCACTCGGGCCTTCTCTTCGCCGAACTGCTCCAAAACCGCATCGTAGGCCGGTCGCAGGCGCAGCGGACGTTTTCGGGTATTGTGCGCGTCGCTGGCCACGAAATGGACGAGCCCCTCGCGGATCCACTTCAGCGCATCTCGCTGAGCTGCCGCCCCGAACGTTCCCGTGAGTGAGCCTCCGGTGACCTGTACAAAGCAACCCTGTCGCGCCCATTTTTTCAGGCGTTCCGGATGCGTCTGGAGGATGCGGTTGCGCTCTGGGTGGGTGATCACCGGGCGCAGCCCGCTGAGCTGGATTTCGTGCAGCGTTTGGTCCATCCCCGGCGGGATGGAAATCTCATTGAACTCCACAAGCAAGTAGTCGTGCTGATTGAGGCAGTAGGCGGAAGCGTCCTGGCGCAATGAAGCGAGATTCTCCGGGTCAAGATGAAAATCGCAGCCGGTGGCCAATTGCAACCGGTCGCCAATCCTGGTTTGCAATTCATCCCGAATCCGGCGTACGCGTGCGAAATCAAATTGATACTCACTACTGGAGTGAGGCGTCGCCACAACGTGCGTGATTCCATCCGCGACGGCCGATTCCGCCATGGCAATGGACTCTTCCATGGTGGCCGGGCCGTCATCGAGCCCCGGCAGGATGTGGCAATGCACATCGACCATTCCGGCTATCCTCTCCTTATTGCCACCACGCTGCGAAAGCCTGCCAAGTCCCCAAAGCAAACAACACGCCCGCGAAGATTTGCCGCATCCTGACCGGTTTGATCCCTTTCACAAAATGCCCGCCGAGGATGCCGCCGAGAAAGATCCCGGGGATCAACAATAAACCAGTCTTCCACGAAACAAACCCTTCCCGCGCATAGGCCAGAAGCGCCAGGATGCCGGTGGGCGGAATCAGGGCAATCAAACTTGTCCCCTGTGCGCGGTGCTGACTGAAGGCAAACAGCAACCCCAAAAGCGGCACGAGAAGAACGCCTCCGCCAATGCCGAACATTCCGGAGGCAATCCCGCAGACACACGCCACCGCAAGGATGCCGACGCTGCGCCCAATGCCGTCAGGCATTAGGGGTCTCCCCTGCGGCTCGGCTTGACTGGCCTTCGAGCTGCGATTTTCTCCAGAGCAGCAAGGCAGAAAGCATCAGAAAACAGCCGAACATTCCTTTTAGGTGCCGGGAACCCATCGGAAGCGCAATCAAGCTGCCTGCAAAAGCGCCGAGGAGCATCCCCAGAGCGCACAAGATGCCAGCCTTCAAGTCCACCTGACCTTGCTTCCAGTATTCGCGCAGGGCGCCCAGCCCAATCGGCGGCAACAGGATGAAGAGCGAAGTGCCCTGGGCCATGTGCTGGTCCATGTGCAGCAGATAGACCATGGCCGGCACCAACACGACGCCGCCGCCGATACCCAGAAGGCCAACCAGTATCCCGCTCACAAGACCAAGTAGAAGAATGACGAATGTCATGTCGATCGAAATTTTTCGCGCTAAAGGAGTTTTCAGTCAATAAGCCCGTCTTATCTTCCTCTGTCCCGGGCCCTTACCGCAACAGCCTCCCGTAAACAAGCTGTAACACTGCGAGATGCGCGTGTTTTTTTGTTTGCATAGAACCTGCTATATTGGCTTGTCTTTGTCACGTCAACTCTGTGGTCTGCCGTGATTATTGCGGCGAGAGATGACGCTGGATCCCCGAAAACGCAAATCAAATGACGCCGACGCTGTCGGCCTCAAAGACGACGAGGAGCGCGACGCAACTCATGCCCATCGACCGGAAACCCGAATTCTTCAAAGGCGCCCAGCTTAAGGTCGCCATCATCGGCTGCGGCTACGTGGGCCTGCCGCTGGCGCTGCGCTTTGCGGAAGCGGGGCACAAAGTCACGGGATTTGATACCGACCCAAACAAAGTGAGCATGCTCAATGCCGGCAAGTCCTACATCGAGCACATTCCTCAGAACAAGATACAGCAGTTCGTCAACAGCCGGCATTTCGGCGCAACCACGGATTTCGCGAGGCTGAAAGATGCCGACGCCATTCTGATTTGCGTGCCTACGCCGCTCGACGAACGGCGTGAACCGGATTTGAGTTACGTCGAGCAGACGGCCCTCTCCATCTACCCTCATCTGCAGAAGGGCCAGCTGGTAGTCCTCGAATCAACGACCTATCCAGGAACGACGGAAGAGCTTGTTCTTCCGATTCTGGAGAAGAGCGGCCTGCGCTGCAGCATCGCCTCCGGTCCCAACAGTGAAAACATCGCTTGTGATTTTTATCTGGCGTTTTCGCCGGAGCGCGAAGATCCCGGAAACAAGCAATTCGGCCTGGCGCAGATTCCCAAAGTCGTCGGCGGGCTAAATCCGCCGAGCGGCCGCGCTGCCGTGTCGCTGTACACGCAAGTTGTCGCGCGCGTCGTGCCGGTCAGTTCCACGCGCGCCGCGGAAATGGCCAAACTTTTGGAGAACATCTTCCGCTGCGTGAACATCGCGCTCGTCAATGAGCTCAAACAGCTCAGCTTGCGCATGAACATCGACATTTGGGAAGTAATCGACGCCGCCGCCACCAAGCCTTTCGGTTTCATGCCGTTTTATCCTGGCCCGGGACTCGGCGGGCACTGCATTCCCGTGGACCCGTACTATCTCTCGTGGAAAGCGCGCGAGTATGACTTTTCAACGCGTTTCATCGAGCTGGCCGGCGAAGTCAATACCGCGATGCCCTACCACGTCGTGGATGCCATTGCGAATTCGTTGAACGATCATAAGAAGAGCATGAAAGGCTCCAAGCTCCTGGTGTTGGGCGTGGCTTACAAGAAAGACGTGGATGACCTCCGCGAATCACCCACCCTGAAGATCATGCAGCTTCTGCAACAGCGTGGAGCCGTGCTTGACTACAACGACCCTTACTTTCCGCAGCTACACAAGATGCGGCACTACAATTACGAGAACATGAAGTCCGTGCCGCTGAATCCGCAAACGCTTGGAAGCTATGATGCCGTGATCATCGCCACGGATCACTCGAGTTACGACTATGTGGCCATTGTCGACGCCGCCAAACTGGTGATCGACACGCGCAACGCCACGCGCCGCGTGATGCGCCACCGCGAAAAAATCGTTCTTTGCTAGGTACCCATGAATGGCGTCACACGCCGAAGAAATTCGCCGCCAGCTCGAGGAAAGCGCTCGCGTTAAGCAGAACTTTTCCGATGAGCTTGTCGAACGCATCGGCGCGTTCGCGGAAAAATCAGCGGCGGCCTTGCGCTCTGGCGGAAAGCTCGTTTTCTTCGGGAATGGAGGCAGCGCCGCGGATGCGCTGCATCTTGCCGCGGAACTGGTGGTCCGGCTGCATGCGGAACGCAAAGGCTTGGCTGCTCTCGCTTTGACTACAAACCCCTCAGTCCTTACGGCAGCGGGCAACGACTACGGTTTCGAGCAGATTTTTTCGCGCCAGATCGAATCGCTTGTAGCGTCCCAGGATGTTCTGGTCGCGCTCTCGACTAGCGGTAACAGCGTCAATATTCTGCGCGGCGTGGAAGCGGGGCGCGCGCGCGGTGCCTATCTTGTCGCGTTCACAGGTGAAACGGGCGGCGTGCTGGCCCACAAAGTGGACTTGCTCCTCAACGTTGCCTCGTGTGATCCGCAACGCATTCAGGAAGCTCACATCACCATTGGCCACATTGCCTGCTCGCTAATCGAAAAGCTGGCTTGCGCTTGAATCCCGCCGCATTGGGATAGGTTCGAAGCTTTTGTAAACTTCTCAGTTCGACTTCACTAGCTCCACGCGCGCAGTGGCGAACGGCAAGACTGCCTCGAGCAATACCGGGGTTCGAGCCGCAGTATTGGCAAGATACAGCGTGAAACTCGCATCCTTCATTTCCACGCCATTTTCGAGTACTCGAATATTTATCTTTGACGCGCTGTAATTCCCTGCGGGAACCGTGACGCTCGCCGAGGTGCTGGCCAGCTTGGCGCGTACGTCATACAACTTGTGCCCGTCGTAAACGGGACTGCGCACTTCCGGCGTTTTCGCCCAATCCACGTTGCGAAGGTATTGCATCATGCCGAGAGGATCGCGCGTCCCCGGCAAAACGCGCGCCGCCGTAGCGTCCCCGGGAGCAGGCTCATTCGCGCTGGGCGTCATGCGCTGTACAGATTCGACTTTCTGCCCACGCTCGCTCAGATGCATCTCATACTGCAAACTTGTGAGCGCGCCTGCTTCGCTGTAGGAGTCGAACTGGTCATCCAACTCGAACACCATGCGCAAAGGATTCTCAGTGTGCACAAACGCCTGGAGGTGCCAGGTGCTCTTTCCGAGGAAATTCCCGCGGCTTGCGACTTTCAGCTTTAGATTCGCAACATTGTCCAGCTTGGAGACGTTTGCGGTGAATTCCAGAGTCTCTCCGGCCCTCACGAGCGGCCCCGATTCCGCGGCAGGCGGAGCCTTTTTGGGCTCCACGGCCGCCGGTGACTTCCCCAGCGTCCCATCCACAGCCTTCCCCGACGCGGAAGCTTCATGGAAGCCGGGTGGCTCCGGAGTCGGCACATCCGGAAGAGGTTGATTACTTCTGGCGTGCAGCCAGTAGAACGCCCCGGCTGCGCAACCTAGTGCTGCCACCGCAGTGAGTCCCAATGTGATTCGCCGGCTCATGCTTTTTGTGTGACGCTCTCCGGAAACAGCCCTTTGCTCGCTGCCCTTCCGTCGTACAATATCTCCCTGTACGCGGAAATCATCCGGCTTGTTCGCCGGCTTGCCGCGAACTACGAGCGTATCAAAACGCGGGGCCGGGCGTCTTTCCCCGGGCTCGCTTCGCCGCCAGGCGGCCACAAGCTAGGAGGATTTTCCGAATGCGCTACGTCGTTACAGGCGGCGCCGGTTTCATCGGTTCGAACACGGTGGACGAACTCGTCCGCCGCGGCCATAGCGTGGTCGTTCTCGACGATCTCTCCTCCGGCAAGGAAGAAAATCTGGCTGAGCTCCGAAACAAAATTACCTTCATCAAGGGCAGCATTACGGACATTGAAGTCGTGCGGAAAGCCATGCACGAAGCGGAATTCGTCTTGCATCTGGCGGCCCGCACCTCCGTGCCGCGGTCGGTAAAGGACCCCATCGAAACCAACAAAATCAATATCGACGGGACGCTCAACGTTTTGGTAGCGGCCAAAGAGATGAAGGTCAAGCGCGTGGTCTTCGCTGCTTCGTCCTCGGCTTACGGCGAAACGCCCACGCTTCCCAAAGTAGAGACCATGCAGCCGCAGCCGATTTCACCCTACGGCGTCACCAAATACGTGGGCGAGCTTTACGGGCAGACCTTCGGGCGCTGCTACGGTTTGGAAAACGTTTCGCTGCGCTACTTCAATATTTTTGGGCCGAGGCAGGATCCCAGCTCGCCCTATTCCGGAGTGCTCGCCAAGTTCTGCACCGCGTTTCTGGAGGACACCCAGCCGGTGGTATTTGGGGACGGCGAGCAGACCCGCGATTTCACCTTCGTCGAAAATGCCGTCCAGGCAAATCTGCTTGCATGCGAAGCCCCGAATGTATCCGGAAAAACATTCAATGTCGGCACGGGCGGACGCACCTCTTTGAATGATGTTCTTCGCGCGCTCGGAAAAATAACGGGCAAGACCCTGGAAGGCAAGTACGAACCCGCGCGCGACGGCGACATCCGGGATTCGCAAGCGGATATCTCGCAAGCACGCGAGTTTCTTGGCTACGATCCACAAGTCGCTTTCGAAGAGGGGCTCGCGCGCACGTTCGAATGGTATCGGTCCGCTCAGGCGAAGCCCGCAGAGAAATCGGAAAAATGACTGGCGGGTAGACGCCAGTCACTCCTCACCAATCAGCAGCTCACGGCTGCGCGGTCTTGCCGTAGTTTAGCGGCTCGCCGGCCTTCGGCACGTCGTAGTTATTCCAGAACCACAGCGGCTCCAGTTTCTTCTGTTCGGGCCACACTTGATTCAGTGTGTCGCCTTCGAACAGTTCGCCGTTCTTCATCACCCAGTGAATAGTGTTCGAATTGTGGATGTCGTCCAGCGGGCTCTTATCGAAGACCACCAGATCCGCAAGTTTTCCCGGCTCAATCGAGCCGAGCTCTTCCGGCCTCCCGATAATCTTCGATCCGTTCACCGTGGCGCACTTCAATACTTCGAGAGGTGTCATGCCTCCGCTGGCCAGCATCCACATTTCCCAGTGGTAGCCGATCCCTTGCATCTCGCCGTGGCTGCCCACTCCGACCAGTCCACCGGCACGAAGCAACTTGGCCATTTGCGCCGCCAGCTTGGGGAATTCATATTCGTCCTTGCGGAACCAGCCTGGCCTGCGCTTGGTTCTCTGGTCGATCACCCGGTGCGGCGTAAAGTGATTCAGCTTGGCGCTGTCGTGAACTTCGCTGTTCTCGAACCAGTAGTCTTCGCCGAACGGCCCGCCATAATTCACGATCAGCGTCGGAGTCTCCGCAATTCCGGATTTCGCAAACATCTGCAGCACGTCGTTGTAGAGCGGCGTGATCGGCAGGGTGTGTTCGTTTCCGTGGAATCCGTCGATGACGTGCGTCAGGTTTAGCTTCAGGTCCAGCGCGCCTTCCGTCGTGGGCATCATTTCCAGTTCTTTCGAGGCTTGCACCATATACTGGCGCTGCTTGCGATTGCCCACCACATAGCTCTTGATGTTGTGCGTGCCGTAGTATTTGCGGTATTTCGTCAGCACGCCCTTCACTTCGTCGGCGGACTGGAAATTGTTGTCGGAGAATACGCCGGGGCCGGTGGAGAACGCGCGTTGACCAAGAATGTCGCCGCTGTCGACCAGATCCTGATACGCGAACATATCGTTCGTGCCGGTCTGCACGTCCAGCCCAGCGGTCACTCCATAGGCCAGATTCGCGAGGAACGACCAGTTCTGGGTATCCAGAATGCCGCGCCGGATTTCCGTCCAATGAGCGTGGGTATCGATAAATCCTGGTGAGATGGTCTTGCCCGTCACGTCGAACACTTTCGCGCCCGCTGGCACGCTGCCTTTTGCGCCCACGCTCTTGATGCGATTGTTCTCCACGACGATATCGGCGTTCTTCAGGACTTCCTCGCCCTTCATTGTAACGACCGTCGCGCCGCGCAGCACAATCGTGCCTTTCGGCGTCTTGCGTGGAACTTCAAGCGTTACCGCGATTTCCTGAACGTCTTTCTCCTGTTCCTTTAACTTCTTTTCTTCTTTTTTCTCTTCTTTCTTTTCGTCTTTCTTGGCATCCGCAGTTTGCGCCGTGGCGTCTTTCTTGTCCGCATCCTTCTTATCCGAGTCCTTAGCTTCAGCGTCCTTCTTGTCGCCTTCTTTTTTTTCATCCTTCGGCGGCTCGAACGAAATAGCGCTCAGCGGCTCGCGAAACAAGCTTGCGCCAACGGCCCAGGTGATTGTTTTCCCTTCGTCGGCCCAGGCGAAATAGTCGGCGCCAATGTCTGTCAGCCGCTTCACCGGCACAGCTGGCGTTGCCACATTGACTGTGGGCGGCTCGCCGCCGACCACGGGCATCGCAATCAAATAAAGTTGATTGCTTACATGAGCCAGCACCCATTGGCCGTCCGGACTTGGTTGAATATCATCCGCCGGAAGCGGCTCCTCGGCAAAATACGCCCCCTGCCCCTTCACCACGATATGCGTGCGCCGATCTGTCCCGTCGTAGCGCAAGGACACCAGTCCCTGCGGCGTGTACACGTAAATGCGGTCTTTCTCATTCGTGAAGTGCGGTCCACCCGCTCCGCGCGCGGGAAGAATGAGGCTGGCATCACCACCGTTTGAGGGAATCCACACCAGGTCGGCATTCGCGGTTTGTCCACCGTCGAAGGTGCTGTTTTCGCGGTCATACGCGTTGCCGCGCAGCAGCACTATCCTCGTGCCGTCGGGCGACCACGCCGGATTGCTGTACACCGCCAGCGATTTCGACAATTGCTGCGGCGTTCCGCCGGCTGCCGGAACTTTCCAGAGCTGCCCGCCCGCGCTTGACCACGTCACATACGCGATGGACTGTCCGTCCGGCGACCAAGCCGGCTGGAACTCCGGCAAGTTACTGCTGGTCAGGCGCTGCGGTTTTCCACCCGGCAAATCCATCGTGTAGAGGTGCGTCATCGCGGAAAATGCGAGCTTTTTTCCATCCCGCGATTCCACCGGTTCCATGATCAAGCGCACCTTCACGGGGCCCTGTTCCACCTTCTGTGGAAAATCCAGTTTTGGCCCCAGGTCTTGCGAGACCTGTGCTGTGAACGGAATTGTTTTGTCCGAACCCGTGGCAAGATCCAGCCGCTTGATCTTTCCATCCTGGTTGTAAATGATTTCTTTGCCATCCGGCAGGAAGGCGTAACCGGGGAAAACGTCCCGCGTGAAGAGCGATTCCTGATCGTCGCGCGTCACCGGGTACTTCACCCAGCGGTCTTCGCCGGTTTCCAGATTGCGCAGGCGCAAGCCGGATTCCGTCTCGTAGCGCGTCACGTAGAGAATCTGCTTACCATCCGGCGAAAGCACAGGGCGAAACGCACTCTTAATTTGATTGATGATGCTGTCTTCGTCGCCGGTCTTCCGGTCGCGCCGGGCAATGTGCCAGGAAGGAAACTGCTGGTTGTAGGCCAACGAGCCCAGCTTCGTTGCGTAGTAAAGATACTTGCCGTCCGCGGAAGCCACCACGCCCACGGCGTTAGGGCGGAGGTTTCTCGGAGTGTTTGGTGTCGGTTTCGATTTCGTGATCTGCACGCCCGTGCCACCATCCACGTGGTACATCCAGATTTCGCTCGAGCCGATCCCGAAAGCCGCCTTCGAAACAAAAATATATTTGCTATCCGGAGCCCAGCTGGGCGACGTGAAATCACTGTTCGGATCCTTTGAGACCTGCTTTACACTCGTGCCGTCCGGATGCATGATCCAGATGTTCTCGCTCCCCTCGCGGTCGGATACGAACGCAATCCATTTCCCGTCCGGAGAAAACCGCGGCTGGCTGTCGAACGCCATCCCTCCGGAGATCAGCTTCGCTTGCCCGCCCTCAATTGGCAGCGTGTAGATGTCGCCGATCAATTCGAACGCAATGGTCTTGGCGTCCGGCGAAACGTCCAGCGAAAGCCAGGTCCCCTCGTCCGTCGTGAATTCAACCTTGCGGTCGGACTTGAGTGGCAGCCCCTTCTTTTCATCTTTTTTGTCGGTCTTTTTCTCGTCCTTTTTTTCTTCTTTCTTGTCCTTCTCCTGCTCGGCGGCATCTTGAGAAATAGCCGCCGCCTTCAGCGCAGCTGCGCCTCCGAAAAAGGAACCGACTAGTACAACTATCACCATCGACCACTTTTCGATGCGCAGACCGGGCTGCTTCGCACTCATGCTTTTTTCCTCCGTACCTCTTGTCAAATGTTGATACCGAAATTCATGGCCTGGCAACGCCGGGGCAATCGACGAGCCAGATGACACACATTCCCCGCTCTTGGACGGACGCGGAATAGAACCGTCTCAGTCGAAGAACTCCAATTCTAGGGTTTCTCTTCCTCCACTTCGCCACCCCGCCCTCCTCTCCCTTGAGAAGGCACAGGCACGATATGTGGGATGCCCGCATCGTTCATTTTTTTGTTCAGCGCGGCCAAATCCTCTTCCGCAATCTTCTTGACCTGCGCGGATGCATCACTCACAAGCGGCGTCAATTCCGCCAGTTTGTCTTTCTGCTGGCCACCCGGCGCTGCCGCAAATCCGTCCAAGTCCGACAGCAAGTCCTGGACCTGGCCTGGCAGTGGCTCGGGTTTCCATTCGAACGGCGGTCCTGCATTGCCCAAACCTTCGCGCTCTCGGACAAACTTCTCCGCAACGGCATCCACTTTTTTCTGTAGCTCGTCGGCCGCCTTCACGATCTCGTCGGGAATTTTCGTCGCGTCGGGCTTTCCAGCATCCTTCTTCCACTGCTCGCGCGCCGTTTTCAGTGCCGTCTGTATCCCCTCGATGGTTCTGCGGTCCTTGTCAGCGGTTTTGGCCATGGCGTAGAGCTGGCTGATGGCTTCACGCCGTGCCGTGCGGTCCGCGGCGGAGATCACGATGCGCGTGTCCTCGTCTACCGTCACTTTTTGCGTGGCTTCCTTGTCGCCGGCCTTGATCTTTACGGTGTACTCCCCCGGCTCGACAAAAGGTCCGAGCGGCCCAAACCCGTATCCCGCGGCCATCGCTTCCAGTTGTTCCGGTGTCGCCTCCGCCGGCGAATCCCGGCGGAGATCCCAGCTCGTGCGGTTCACGCCGGCCGCGCCCGGCCCGTCGAATTCGCGCACTAGCTTTCCTTCTTTGTCGGTAACGCTGATCTTAACTTTGCCTTCTTTTTTCGCGGCCGCATCATCCTTGGGCTTCTCCGCAGCCGAATCTTTCTTGTCCTTATCGTCCTTGTCTTTCTTGGGCGCTTCCGCGGGCACAGCCTCTTTCAAGTAGTAATTGAGGATCGCCCCATACGGCGGATTCTTCGCCATGAACATTTTCTGACCCGCGCTCCAGCGCCGGTTGCGTAGGTGCCAGGTGATAGCTGCGCGCGGCGGGAAGAAAGTCAGCGGTGAAGCCGCCACGCCGGCATCCATCTTTTCGATCGGCGTCATGTCATCAAAAACCCAGATGGACCGCCCATGCGTCGCCAGCACCAGGTCGTTATCCCGGGCCTGAATTTCGATGTCATCCACGGGCACCGTCGGAAAATTGTTTTTTAGTGCCGTCCAGTTCGCTCCGCGATCCCAGGACACCCACAGGCCGAACTCCGTCCCGGCGAACAAGAGATTAGTGCTCCGGGGATGCTCGCGCACCACGTGCATGCTGCCCGCCGAATCCGGAATCCCATTGCGGATAGCTTTCCAGCTCTCGCCGTAGTCGCTGGTCGCGAAAATATAGATATTGTAGTCGTCGCCGCGGTGTCCATCGAACGTTACGAAAGCCGCACCTTCGCCCGTCCTTGACGCCACCACACGGCTCACATACGTTCCCTTTGGAACACCTGGCGCTTTCAGCGCTACGTTCTTCCACGTTTTTCCGCCGTCGCGCGTGACCTGCACGTTGCCGTCATCCGTCCCCACCCACAGCACATTCGGCTTAAGCGGCGATTCGCTCAACGTTGTAATCGTCGGGTATTCCTGCACCCCATCGTGACGCGACAATGTGGTTTTGTCCGGCGTCTTTCCAAAGATCGGCAGCTTGTTGCGGTCCGCTCCGGTGGTCAAGTCCCCGCCCAGCCGCGTCCAAGTATCTCCGCGATCCGTAGACTTGAAGAGATAGTTCCCTCCGTAGTAGACCGTGGTGTGGTCGTGCGTGGAAACGGCCACCGGCGAATTCCATTGGAACCGGTAGCGCGGCTCTCCCGCTTTCGCTTCCGGCCGTATCGAGCGCTGCTGCTCCGTGCGCAAATCCCGCCGGTCGATGTAACCATCCTGCGATTCCGTGTACACAATCCACGGCTCCACGTTGTCGATGGCCGCATAAAACCCATCCCCGCCGTGAATCACCTGCCAGTCCTCATTGGCAATCCCATCCCGCGCCAGCGTCTGAATTGGCCCGCACCAGCTCCCGTTGTCCTGCAAGCCGCCGCAGATGTGGTAAGGCTTCTCGTTGTCGAGGCTCACCTCATAAAACTGCCCGATCGCGATGATGTTGAGAAAGTCCCAGGTCTTCCCCGCGTCATAGCTCCAGTGAATCCCGCCGTCCGATCCCGTAATCATGTGATTCGAATCCGCCGGATCGATCCACATGGCATGAAAATCACCATGAATTTTCTGCACCCGCTGCGTCGAAAATGTTTTTCCGCCATCCTCGGAATAAAACATTGCCGCGCCGAGCTCCCAAATCCGGAGATCATTGTTGGGATCGACGCGAATCTGGCTGTAGTACGACGGGCGCGGATTCGTGTCGCCCATCTTCTTCCAGGTTTCGCCCTTGTCCTCGCTGCGGTAAGTTCCGCCTTTTTCGTGCTGCACGATCGCATAAACGATGTTCGGATCTTTGCGATAAATGTCCAACCCGATACGCCCGGTGTCTCCCCCGTTTTCGTATGGCAGCCCTTTCGTCAATTTTTTCCAGGTCGCGCCTCCGTCGGTTGTCTTGTAAATCGCGCTGTCAGGTCCGCCGCCGTTGAATCCGTAGGGCGTGCGCCGCCGCTCGTAGGCCGCGGCATATAGCGTGTCCGGGCTTTCCGGGTCCATGGCGATGTCGCTCACACCCGTGTCGTCATTGATCTTCAGAACGTGCGACCACGTCTTCCCACCGTCCGCCGTCTTATATACGCCGCGCTCCGGGTTCGCTCCCCACAAATGCCCCAGCGCCGCCACGTACGCCACTTCCGGATTCTTCGGATGAACCACGATTCGCCCGATGTGCCGCGTCGCTTCCAGCCCCATTTTCTTCCAGGTTTTCCCGCCGTCGAGTGATTTGAACACTCCGTCGCCCCAGGACGAGCTCTGCCGGTTGTTCGGCTCACCCGTTCCGACCCACACAACGGAAGGATCCGACGGAGCAATCGCGATGTCTCCGATGGTCGAAACACTTTCCTTGTCAAAAACCGGCTCCCAGGTCGTGCCGTTGTTGGTCGTTTTCCAAACTCCGCCGGAGGCCACGCCAACGTAAACAATGTTGGGATTGCTCTCCACCACGGCGAAATCATCGATGCGCCCGCCCATCACTGCAGGCCCAAGTTCACGAAACTCCAGGCTCTTAAATGGCTCGGTGGCTTTCGGTTGGTCAGCGGGTGCCGCCTGCAGGTGCGTCGAGCAAAAGCCAATCCAAACCGCAACGGCCAGAATGATCCGGAGAGCATTCGAAACATGCTTCATTTTCTTTCTCCTGTAAGCAAGGCCCGGCATGTTACTCCTCCTGGCCCATATCACGCATCATATGTTTCTGGAAGGGCAGACTGATCCCGTGCAAAGAAAGACGCGCCATCTTCTTGCGACGTTTCACGCCCACGAACTTTCCGCGCGCGATTTCTCCCCGCGCGCAGGTAGATCTCGAACGCTTCCTTCAATTCCCCTTGGCCCCGTGCTAGGCTATCCCACTGTTTTCATTGACTGCATGCTCCACGCGAAATCTCATTCCCGTGCCCGGATTCTCTCCGTACTGCCTTCTTTTCCCTTCCTGATTGCGCTACTCCTCGGACTTGTGGTTCCCTCGATACTCTCGGCCGCGGCGCAGCAAGTCCACCGCCCTTCTTCCAAAACCGGCGTTGCTGACCTGGAATCAAAAACGCAGAGCCGCCGCGGCGACGTCACCACCGCCGACGGCGATGTGGACATCCATTTCGGGGACACGCGTCTTCGCGCTGACCACGTCGAGTACAACGGCAAGACCTTCGAAGCCGTGGCCACCGGACACGTGCAGCTCGATTACAACAAAGAGCACCTCGACGCCGAGGAAGCCCATTACAACGTCAGCACCGGCCATGGCACT
>Ga0210384_10000617_pt1 | contig 53872 bp, 48 predicted proteins | sample IncBWH2MmetaG_FD_160574 | JGI IMG/M metagenome (GOLD analysis project Ga0210384, IMG submission 160574) | Forest soil microbial communities from Barre Woods Harvard Forest LTER site, Petersham, Massachusetts, United States - Inc-BW-H-2-M | ecosystem: Environmental > Terrestrial > Soil >...
AGATCGCGCACCGTTCCGCCGGTAAGATACAGATTGAATCCCATCGCCGCGGAGAGTTCCTGCACGCGCATCATCACCGCGCGCTGTTCCGGCGACAGCCGGCTTTCCAACAAAAACATATAGTCTGGCATTCTTCCTTCGCCTCCAGAGTGTCCGCGAACCGCCGCGGAGGCACCCTCTCTGGGTTCTCCAGGTCCGATCCGCTAAGCGCGCGGATGGTGTGCTTTGTAAATCTGCTTCAACCGCTCCTCGACCACATGGGTATAAATCTGCGTGGTGGAAATATCGGCATGACCCAGCATCAACTGCACCGATCGCAGGTCCGCGCCGCGCTCCAAAAGGTGCGTCGCAAAACTGTGCCGCAGCATGTGCGGCGTCAACGCCACGCGCAATCCCGCCCGCCGTCCATAAGCGGACAGGATCTTCCAAACACCGACGCGGCTCAGTGCCGCCCCTCGCCGGTTGATGAACAGCGCCGGGCTATTAGACTTCTTCGCCTGCCGCAGCAGTTCCGGCCGGGCGTCCCGAAGATATTTATCCACCATACCCAGCGCCTTGCGGCCCACCGGCACGATGCGTTCCTTGTCTCCCTTGCCAATGCAACGCACGCACCCGGTTTTGCTGTCCAAATCGCTGGCCCGCAAGCCAATCAGTTCCGAGACGCGCAGGCCCGTCGAATACAGCACCTCCAGCATGGCGCGATCCCGCAAACCCAACGGCGTCGTGGAATCCGGCTGGTTGAGCAGCCTCTCGATCTCCTCCAGCCGCAAGTAGCCGGGCAAAGACCTCCGAATCTTGGGTGATTCGAGATTGATCGAAGGATCGGCCGCGATCAACTCCTGCACCTGGGCAAAGCGGAAGAAATTCCGCAGCGTCACCAGGTTGCGCGCCACCGTCCGGCTTTCCAGCTTTTGCCGGTAGAGGCTGGCCAGAAAATCCACCAGGTCGTCCCGGCTGACATCTTCGAGGGCCAGCTTGCGCTTCGCCGCAAAAACCTGAAATTTCCCAAGATCCCGGCGGTACGCGGAGGAGGTGTTCGCCGACAACCCCTTTTCCACTTTCACATGCATCAGAAACGACGTAATGGTCGCGGAAATCTCCATCAGGACTCCACGTACTCAGCGTCGCCACGACCGCGCCGCACAATTCCGTACACCTCTTCCGCCTCGCGGCACCGGAAAAGCCACGCCAGCGCCAGATACAGGGCCGTCGCACCAACGATCAACCCGACAAAAACGGCGAGCTGCACCACAAAGCGGGAATGGATCGTGAACTCGGTGTAATGCATGGCCAGCCAGCAGGCCACGCCCATAATTCCGGAGCACACGAAGATCTTCGAGAACGAGCGCACAATCTCCCCGATCCCCAAAGCCCCATAGCGCAACCGGAAAATGATAAACAAGGCGAAGAAATCGAAAAAGCAAGCGATCGCGGTGGCCAGCGCCGGCCCGCCGTTCTGCACCCGTTTAAAGAAAAATTGTAGGAACACGATGTTCAGCACAACGTTGATAATCAAAGACATCGACGCGACGATCACCGGCGTTTTCGTGTCTTTCGTCGAGTAAAACGCCGGCACGATCAGCTTCACCGACGCCAGCGCCGGCAACCCTATCGCGTAGTACAGTAACGCGCGCGCCGTCAGCTTGGTCGATGCCGCAAGGAATTGCCCGTGCTGGAACAGCATCCGCACGATTGGCTCGCGCATAATCATCAAACCCAAAGCGGCGGGTATGGTAATGAACGCCACGATCCGGACCGAAAACGTCAGCGTCTTCTTCAGTGCGTCGAAATCCCGCGCAGCCGCCTGATGCGACATCATTGGCAGGATCGCGGTAGCCACGGCAATCGCGTACCCGCCCAGCACCAACTCCATAACTCGGTCCGCGAAATACAGCGCTGCCAAGCTGCCGGCTGGCATCTTCGCAGCCGTCGCAAAGCGCGTATCCACCAGCAGGTTGATCTGCCCGATGCCAATTCCGAATAGCCGGGGGATCATCAGCCGCGCCACGTTTCTTATAGCCGGATGCGAAAAGGAAATCCCAAAATTAAAGTTCATTCCTCTTTCAATGAGTGCAGGCACTTGAATCAAGAACTGCAGTACTCCGCCAACCAGCACCCCCACAGCAATGGACGTAGCCGGGTCCTTGAAATACCGCCACACCGCCCCTATGGAAAACAGAATCGTCGCGATGTTCAGCACTACGGGAGTCGCCGCAGGTAGTCCAAAAACGTGAAAACAATTCAAGATACCCATGGCCAACGCAGCCATCGAAATGAAAAACAAGTAGGGGAAAATAATCCGATTCAAATGCACGGCCTGGTCCCCCGCCACGTTGCTTCCGGAGAACACGTGAACCACGCTGGGTGAAAACACCATCCCGAGCACGGTGATGACCGCCGCTACCAGCGCCAGGGTCCAAAACAACCGGTTGGCGAAGTCCCACACCTCTTCCTTCGATTTCTCCCGCATGTACCCGGTAAAAACCGGGATAAACGACGCGGTCATCGACCCTTCCGCAACCAATCTCCGGAACAGGTTCGGAATGCGATAGGCTAGAGCGTAAGCGTCGGCGGAAACCGTGGTTCCAAGCAACAGCGCAATCCGCTGGTCCCGGACATAACCGAGAATGCGGCTTATGATGGTGATCAGGGAGATGATCGAGGCCGACTTGAGGATCTGCTTTTTTTCGGTCAACGGGCGGCGCTCCGGGGCCCTAACCCTAATGAAAACAATGAGTTGACAGGAAAACGTGCTTAACATAACATACATTGTGAAAATTGGCAAATAGCCCGATTTCGAGCGCGCTTATTCTTTGAAAAACCGCACCCCAGCCTCTACGCACAAGAAAGTTGTCGTGGTTCTAGCCGACAAGAAACCCCTGCGCGGCTACCTCAACCCCACTCGCCTGGGCCAATCCGACCCGATCGACCTCCTGACCCAGGACGGCGAGCACGAGCAGATTCCCCTGGCCAAGGTCCGCTCCATCTACTTTGTGCGCGATTTTTCCAACGATTTTGAGCCCGAGCGCAAAGCCTTCCTCAGCCGCCCGAAGCTGGACGGCCTCTGGGTGCGCCTGCGCTATAACGACAGCGAGACCCTCGAAGGCGTGGTTCCAAACGATCTGCTGTCCTTGCTCGACAACGGCGTCCAGATCACCCCGCCGGACCTGAACTCCGCCACCGACCGCATCTTCGTCCCCCGCTCCGCCCTCTCCGAAGTCACGGTCCTGGGTGTAGTAGGCATTGCCCGCCGCAAACCCGCCACTGCTCCAACCGCCGCCCAGCCTCGCCTCTTCAACGAGTGACATTCGTTTACGGTCTGCGATCCGCGTTCAGGGTAGGGGCACAGCACGCCGTGCCCGCTCTTTGCGTGCGGCTCGCCAAACACCCCCGCCTGTACTTCCCTCTTCGCGCTGTGCGAGACTCGCACCCAGGAACTCAGGGAGCTTCGTCCATGAAACTTTCCGAAGTCGCGCACAAACTGGGATGCCACCTAGAAGGCGCCCCGGACACCGAAATCCACGGCATAGCGGGAATTGAACACGCCGAGCGAGGCCAAATCACTTTCCTCGCCAACCGCCGCTATTTTCCTCTCCTGAAAACGACCCGCGCCTCAGCGGTCCTGGTCGAAAACGGCATCGCCCTGGAGCGAAACCCCGGCCTGACGCCCATCGCCGCCCTGCGCACGCCGAATCCCTACCTGGCCTTCGCCCACGCCATCGAACTCTTCTACCAAGCTCCCCGCTACGAGCCCGGCATCCATCCCACCGCAATCCTCGCGAGAACCGCCCGCATCGGGGAAGGCGCACACATCGGCCCCTACTGTTTTATCGACGAAAACGCCCAGATTGGCCGCCACGCGGTCCTACACAGCTTCGTAACGGTCTACCGAGGCGCCCAAATTGGAGACGACTTCTTCGCTCACGCCCACGCCACGGTCCGCGAATTCTGCCGCATCGGTGACCGCGTGATCCTGCAAAACGGCGCGGTGATCGGCGGCGATGGCCTGGGCTTTGCCAAGCAACAAGACGGCAGTTGGTACAAAATGCAGCAATCCGGCCCGGCCGTCCTCGAAGACGATGTGGAAGTACAATCCAACGCCTGCGTCGACCGCGCCACGGTAGGCGAAACTCGCGTGTGCCGCGGCACCAAGCTCGACGATCTGGTGCTGGTCGGCCACGCCTCGCAAGTCGGCGCCGACACCATGCTCTGCGGCCAGGTAGGCCTGGCGGGCTCAACCAAGATCGGCAATGGCTGCATCCTGGCCGGCCAGGTCGGCACCGCTGGCCATCTCTCCGTAGGCGACGGTGCGGTCATCACGGCGCAAAGCGGCATCCCCAACGACGTCCCACCTCGCTCCCTCTACTCCGGTTATCCGGCATCCGACAATCGTCACTGGCTTAAGACCGTCGCCGCCCTCAACCGCCTCCCCGACCTCCAAAAACGCGTCCGCGAACTGGAAGCAGAAATCGAGAAGCTCAAGCTCACCTAGTGTCCTGGTTCGAGGAGATGAAAGCTCCACGCTCTTGCTCTTGGCTTTGCCGAAATATTCTGGGCATTGTTTCCCTATGCCGCCAGCTCGGCTTCGGGGTGCATTTCGAGCACATCATTCCAGAAAGAAGTAGCAAGATCGACTGCGGTGACGCCGATCTGCCCGGCCCGTTCGGTGTTTTCTGCTCCTACCCACGCGACTTCGAACTGTTCCACCATGTCTAAACGGGCTAGAGAAACCTGGCTGCCCATCTGAAGTTTGCCGCGGATGCCTTTCAAATGGGCTCCTTGCCGGCTGACGTCAAGGGTGATGACTTCTTGCTCTACAGGAAAGCCCTTGACGTCTATTGCTTTGAGTTTAACGGGCAAGGCCATTTTGAATCGCCTGTCGGTACGCTCAATCTTAAACTGCTTCATCAGGCTGCCCAGTTGCGTGGCTATGGAGGTCAATTCCTGCGCCGCTTCTTGGGACTCGCGCGCCCGCAACAAAGTGCCATCGGCGGCCTGTGCTGCTCCACCGATATTGACGGAGATGTTGCCGGCACCGGTGGCTGCTTCCGTGGCGTTGCGAGTCATCTCATTGGTGGTCGCACTCTGCTCTTCGACTGCAGCAGCGATGGTCGCGGAAATGCTGTTGATCTGGTGAATGACGCCGCTAACCGTCCCGATCGCCTGGATGGCCCCCTTGGTATCCACCTGAATGGCCGTAATTTTGCGGCCGATATCTTCGGTGGCATGGGCCGTCTGCTTGGCAAGTTCTTTCACTTCGTTGGCGACGACCGCAAAACCCTTTCCGGCTTCTCCGGCGCGTGCTGCTTCAATAGTGGCATTCAAGGCCAACAAGTTGGTCTGCTGGGCGATCGAGGTTATGACTTTTGTGACCTCGCCGATCTCCGCGCTGGACTTGCCCAACTTCTCGACGGAGGCATTGGCGGCCTGGGCTGCGTCAACAGCGCTGGAGGCCACTTTAGCGGCTTCCTGGGCATTGGTGGCGATACTTCGGATGGTCGAGGTCATCTGGCCGGCCCCGACGGATAAGCTGTTTAGATTCTGGGAGACCTGCTGGGTGGCGCGGGAAACGGAATTAGACTGCGCGGCGGTCTCTCCAGAATTGACAGTAATCTCCTTGCTGGCTTGAAGCAGCTGTTGACTGGCCGTAGCCAGCTTAGAAGTGTGACTCGCGACCCCTCGAAGGATTTCTTGAAGTTTGTCCATGAATAGGTTGAAAAGCCGGCTAACTTCCCCCAGTTCATCGTCCCCGAAGCCACCGGCTCCCTCCAGGCGCCTGGTAACATCGCCTTCACCCTCGGAGATATTCTGAATCATCTGGATCAATCGCCGCAGTGCCCGGGTGATCCTTTGCACCAACGCGAAGCTGCCAAGGGACATGATCAACAAAGATGTCCCGCAGATCGAAAGGATGATATGCGCGGCGCGGACGCCCCGTTGGATCGCGCCGAGTTCGGCTTGTTTCGCATCCTGTTCCAATTGCTCGCCGCTATCCTCGATCTTCGCTTGTAAGGCTTGGTACAGCCGGAAACATGGCTCGGCGTCCGGAGGTGTCGATGGCTTACTGGAGATTGACTTTGAGAACGCATCGATTGCGCTCAGATACTGTTGCGCCAAACTAAGCTCTTCGTCCAGGTCGGTCTTGAGAGCAGGAACTGTGACCGCGTCGCGAGCCGCGGCGATACGTTGCGTCAAAACTTGGGAGTGCAGCGCGAGATTGCTCAAGCTGTCTTGCTGCTCCTGCCCCGTCTTGTGAAGGGCCGCGGATAAGTCCTCCCTTGTCATGTCAACGTATGTAGGGGCCTCTACGTGATTACGAATCGCCGCTCCGGTTGCGGCTACCTCAGCCGTTGCCTTCTCGACTGTGGTGATGCCCCAATAGCCAGTCGCACCCACGGCGGCCACGAACGCCAGTCCAGTCGTGGTCAAACCGAACAACTGAGTTCTGATGGTCAATCGCATATAAGATGGCTCCTGCATCCGGTGCTGTGTGATGGTTCGGCGGCGGGTATATCTGAAACCGCGGTATGGTTAGGCATGCGCCCCTCGGAAGACAGCAGGCTCAAGGCGAACGCGCAGGAATCAGCACGAAGCCGTGGATCAAGCTGCTTTCTTTTGCGAAGGGGTGATTAGAGTCTACGACAGGATGGACACCAGCAAAACCACTTACGCGTATTGATGTTCGCAGTACGATACCCGGCGACGGAACGTGTAGCCAACGCAGCCTCTTTGAGGCCACGAGTTAGAGTTGGCTACGGGTACCGCTACCGCAGGCGGCATTCCTGCGCTTCCGAAACAAGGAATGGCAATTGACTCCAATCGGGTCGCTCGTGTCATTATTGCCCGCACAAGCGGGGCACATGCAGCCAGAATCGCAAGGTGTTGGCCCGGTTAGCCTTTCCGAGCGCATCCTTTTTATCGATGTGCTGCGGGGCATGGCGCTGTTCGGCATTCTCGCGGCCAACATGCGCGCTTTCTTCGCGCCCCTAGATTGCTACGACCACATCGGGGTCCTCTATCACGGCCGCGCCGACGTCCTGGCTCAAGCCTTCATCGAAGCTTTTATCCAAGGAAAATTTATCTCCATTTTCTCCTTCCTGTTCGGGATGGGCTTCGCCATCCAGATGAGCCGGGCGGAAGCGCGCGGCGTGCGCTTCATGGGCTTCTATCCAAGGCGGCTTCTAGCCCTCGCGCTGTTCGGGCTGATCCACGGCTTGCTGATCTGGGCGGGAGATATCCTGCTGACTTATGCATTGTCAGGCGCAATCTTGTTGCTCTTCCGCAAACGTCAACAAAAGACGCTGCTGTGGTGGGCCGGAAGCTTGTTCGCGCTGCCCATCGTAGCCAGCACTATTTTCTTGACTCTGTACTTTAGCCGCTTCCATCGGCCTTGGATGGATCCCGAGCGTCCGGACATGAAGAAGCTTTACGCCGTCATCCAGATCTACGCGCATGGAACGGTCCGGCAAATCCTGGCGCAGAACTGGGTGGAATGGAAACAGGAGTTGCCCTTCGAGCTGTTCGCGATCTATGCGTCGGCGCTATTTCTTCTGGGTATGTGGGTGTGGAGAGCCGGCATCGTACAACGGCTCGAGGAATATCGGCCGGTGTTGCAGCGCGTGTGCGCGTGGTGCATCCCGGTAGGGCTGATCGTCAATATTTTCGAGGCCGTCGTGAAAGCGGTTGTTCCCCCCGGCACGGTTTCGCTGTGGGGTTGGTTTGCCGGAACTCTCTGGTTGCCTGCGGCCCACATCTTGAGCGCCGGCTATGTTTCGGGCCTGGCGCTGATCTTCCTGCGCCAGGATTGGCGGCGCCTCCTGCTCCCATTCGCCGCAGTTGGGCGGATGGCCTTGACGAACTATTTGATGCAGTCGGTGCTGTGCACCCTGTTCTTCTATCACTACACCACTGGTCTCTATGGGCGCATCGGGCCAGCGATCGGGCTGGTGCCTACGGTCCTTCTCTATGGCGCGCAGGTGGTGCTCAGCAATTGGTGGCTGAAACGGTATCGCTTTGGCCCCATGGAGTGGCTGTGGCGCGGTATGACCTACGGCAAGTTCCCGGCGATGCGCAAAGAGGAAGCTATGCCGGCAATCGAAGCACCTGCGCCCTCGGCCTAGACGTCCAAGTGATCGCTTCGCGGGCCTTCCTCCCCACAGCGTGGACTACCGCAAACGACCCTCGCTTACTCTTGCGATGTGGCGACCTTCGTGCGTCACGCAGGCATCTGAGGATGCTGGATTGACACGACTCTGCGCCGCGCATAAGGTAAGAGCCAAATTAAGATCAGTGCGGGAGTTTCCCCATGAAAAAGCTGGCTATCGGCATTGCTGCTTCACTCGTCCTGCTCGGCTTGGCCTTTGCGGCTCAAAAGAGCAGCACCTTCCGCGGCGAGATCTCAGACCGATACTGTACGAAAGCCAACTCTCACGAAGTAATGCTGAAGAAACATGATGTGCAAACGGTTGAAGAATGTATTCCTGCTTGCGTGAAAGCCGGAGGGAAATATGTTCTTCTCGATACGGCCAATAAGGCCGTGTACGAGCTAGATGATGTTGAACAAAAGTCCGGTCCGTTTGCCCGACAGAAGGTCAAGGTTACCGGAACCCTCGACAAAGGAACGCAGATTATCCACGTTGCCAACATCGAGCGGGAACAGTAGCTTCACCGGATTTGGCGTTTAGCCCTCACGAACCATCCTTGGAAGCGAAATTGAGTCTGTGGAAGATTGCGATCTTCGTATCCTGCGGCCCGAAGCGGTCACGAGCCGTTCAAGGCTGGGGCCGAAGGCTTGATCGGAACGATACACAACAACAGTCGGTAGCTAGCCGTTTTCGACCCGCGCCTTTATATCCGAATACGCCATATCGATGAGCGCGCTTAGCGCTGCGGCGTTTGTGGCCGTCCCCGGTCTCAGCTTCACATGACGCATGAACTTGCCGTCGCCTTGCAACAAGCGAGCCGGATCCGGCAGTGCTGCGCCGTGAAAGAACCCCACGCTTACGTGCGAGGTGAAAACATTCACATAGCCGAAGGGCGCATCTCCCAAACATGCAACCGGACAGCCGTCATGCAAGAGTTCCCGCACTTCGTCCCCGCACTTTCGCATCACCTCAAACCAATGATGCGCGATGGCTCCCAATTCACCTGTATGCTCTTTCATCCACGCATCGATGGCGGGATCCCGCTCGACAGCGCCGTTGAATCGCAGCAGGTCCGTTCTCATTGTCGCGCCTTTCGGCTTTCGGGCATTTATTGACTCCCGTCGAGTGGCGATCCAAGTAGTTAAGAATTAGCTCCCGATTCTGGCGAAGCGAGCGATTTTCTTCATTGGCTCGATGCGGGAACGCATGTGGCGGCGCCACTCGTCGAGAAATTTGCCGGCCCAAGCGGGCGAGTTGTCCTCCCAGACATGTTGGAAGGCTTCCTTGAGAAGCTAAGCCCGGACGCTCTTCCGGTTACGCCAAAGCAGGTCGCGACTGATCGGGGGGAATCGGCCGATGCGGATATTGGGATGACTTGGCGAAAAGCATTTCCGGCCATTCTACGGGACCGTAGCTACGGAAAACCGATTGCCTAAGTGCAGTCGAAGGCCCTCAGGGCTTTGCGGACGGCTGCCAGAGCTCAATCTTATTTCCATCCAGGTCATAAATCCAGGCAAAGCGACCGTAGGATTCATTCATTCGTTGGGCGTCTATCTTTACTCCCTCCTGTTTTAAGCGGTCGAGCAAAGCATCCAGATCGTCCACGATGTAGTTGACCATGAACGGTGCGTGGCTGGGATTGAAATAGTCAGTGGAGGCGGGAAAAACAGTCCAAACTGTAACGTGTTCCTTTTGCGGGTCGTCGTGTTCGCGCCACGGAAGCATCACGCCTTGGCCTTTGTCATCTAGTCCAAGATGCTTCGAATACCATTCGCGCATCTGATCACGATTAGCGGATTTGAAGAAGACACCCCCGATGCCAAGGATGCGCCCTCGCTGCTCCATTTTGACAGGCGGCTTCGATTTTTCAGGTTGCGGAGATTGCACTTCCTGTCCTTTTGAACAGACCGAGATGAGCAACAGCGAGCCGAGCGCAATAGTGCTCCACGGTATTCTTCGCATGCATGGATTGTACAAGTTTTCATGGATCATACAAGTTTCGATTCGAATGCGGAAAACGCTTCGCTCACGGTGCGCCGCGGTCTCACCCTGATCTATATCGTCCATGAGGTCTTGCACTGCCTGGCGTCGCTTGCGGAGAACCGGGCTTGCGGGATCGCAAAGTTCCCAGATTCCGTGTTCATCGGCAGGAGAGCGGATGACTCCTGCAAAACCGCGTAGCATTTACCGGAGAGGGCAAACTGGTTCGAAGGGCAACTGGCTGCGAACTGCAAACGCTGAAGCCGCACTATCCCGCATTGGGTTCGGGGACTGCGCAAGTCGAGTTCGCGGCCGCCATTGGAGAGTGTTAGTGGCCCACAGATGTGTCCGACGGGCGCTGGTCCTGCGGTAACCCTGCCGCCAGGGCATCGTGTACGCGCTGGTTCAGCGCATCGCGTTCCTCGAACGAATACGCCGAGGCGTCAATCGGCTCGAGAAACTCCACCAGTATCTCTCCCGGATGGATCACTAGCGAACGCTTCTCCATCACCCGGTGGGCCCCCGAGCAGGCGGTCGGCACGATGGGCACGCCGGCCTTGATGGCCATCACCACTGCGCCCTTCTTGAAGTCCTGGAGCCGGCCGTCCGGGCTGCGCGTGCCTTCCGGATAAATCAGGAATGACTGCCCGCCGCGCAGCGACTCAATCGCTTGGTCCAGGCTTTCGAGAGCCGAGTCGCGTTCTCTGCGATTCACGGGAATGAATCGGGCCAGCAGAAATGCTTGCCCGACGACGGGCCATCGGAATAGGGACTCCTTCAAAAGGATCGCGATCCGCCGGGGAATGGCCCCGACGACTGCCGGAGCATCCGCGGAACTGGTATGATTCGCGGCAAACAAGCAGACGCCTGCGGGAATCCTCTCTGTTCCCACAACGCGGACGCGCACGCCAACCGCCCGCACAAAAAACATCAGGCCATTGATACCGGCCCAATAAAGCGGATCAGGATTGCGGCTGACCAGCGTATACAAAAGCAGCGGCGGCCCGACCAGCAGGATATAGATCGAGAGAAACACACCGACGAAAAGAGTGCGAAGCATGAATGCGCAGAACTGTACCGAATCTAAGCAGGTTACCCAAACGCTCCGTGACACAACCATTCCTGGCTGCGTGCCCTCGTAACGATGCCTCCGCTCAGGGAATCGCAGCCGTCACTGGCTGCGTCGTCCCACGAAGTAACCCTTCTCGAATTCGCCGGGCCTTCTCGTTGGCATTCGGGTTCTCCACGGGCCGGAAGAGTGTTTCGGTAATTTCGCCCAGCCGGAACTCCAGCGTTAGATTCTTCTCGTCTCGGCGGAGGCCCAAACGCAGCGTGCCGATTTTCTTCTGAGCGTACAGCCACGCTTCCAGATTTCGCGGCACTTCCGACCCATTCCAGGTCAGGATGGCGTCCCCCACGCGCAGTCCGGCCTCTGCCGCGGCGCCTTCCGCGTCGACGGCATCAACGACGACCGGACCATTGCCCTCGCGCCCCGCGGAAAAACCCAGCGTCGGTCGCCGATGTTCGATGGTCTGCAATTGTAGGCCTGCCAGCGCGAGCACTTGTTGATAAGGCAGCGGCTCCGCGCTGGCCACATACTTCCGAAAAAATTCCTCAAACGACCCGCCGGCAATCTTCTCGGCGGTCAGCTGGACATCCAAGCTGTCGCGATAGGTCTTCCCTTGCTTCGCGAAATCCGTATTCATCGCCCGCAGCAGATCGTCGAGGCTTCTTTCATCGTCGGTGCGGTCGCGGATCAGAATGTCCAGCAGCACGCCCAGCACTTGCCCCTTGGTATAGTACGAAACGCTGCTCCTCGGCCGGTTATACAGTGGATATTTCTCCAGCCAGGCATCCAGGCTGGTCTGCTCCGCGCTCTGCCAACGGTTCGCCGGGCGCGCCTCCAGTTCGCTGATCTGTTCCCCCAGGTCTTCGTAGAACTGCTCCTTACTCCACAGGTGCGTGCGCGCCAGAGTGTAGGAAGCGTACGTGTTCGTGAAGCCCTCGGCGAACCACAGCGCTCGCGTGTACTGCTCCTTCGTATAGTCCACCGGTTCCAGCGACGCCGGACGAATACGCTTCACGTTCCACAGGTGGAAAAACTCATGTGCCGCGACATCCAGGAATTCCTCTTCCGACCGCACGGAAATTGCCGTCGAATTGGAGTGCTCCATTCCCCCGCCTGCGCCGCTTGCGCCCTTCCCGAGGTGCACCAAGAATGTGTAGCGCTCGAAGGGCGCGCCTTCCATCAGTTTCAGCTCGTACGAACAAATCCGCCGCAATTCCTCTTCGAGCTGCTTTTTCTTCCAGCCATCGCCATGCATCACCACCCAAATCGGTGGGCTGACTTCCGGGACCTGAAATTCCTCGAACTTGCCGGCTTCGATGGGCGCGTCGGCCAGCGCGTCGTAACTTTCCGCATCGAACGCAAAGACCCGCGCCTTACCGGCATTTTCCACAGCCGCAAGAACGGTAGTACCTGCAGCTTGCCAAGACGCCGGAACGTCCGGCAGCGCCAGGTGGACCGCTTCGGAGCGTCGTTCTGGCACATACAGAAGAATCATCGCAGGGTTGATGAAGGCGTGTTCGCCGTTGAGCTGCGTCGCGAACGGCCCTCCTTCATCCCAGTACGTTGCATAGCGAATCGTGACGGTCCCTTTCCCGTGGACGTGCCAAGTCTCTTTGTCGACCTTTTCAAGGGGAGCTTTGTCGGCGCCGACGAACGCCTCGACTTGTTGCACGTGAGCGCTGAAATCGCGGATTTGGTAAAGAGCATTCCACGCCGGCATCTGCACCGTCACTTCACCGGTGACCTCTGGAATTTGCATGGTGACGTGGAAAAGGTGCTGCTCGGGATGCGCGAGCGAAACTTCGTAGCGGATCGCGGCCTTCGCGGTGGCCGCGAAACCCGCCGCAGACAAAACCACCAAAACGCCTGCCGCTCGGAAACCCCACCCACGAAGAGAGAACGTCACCGTGCGGTGGCCTCAGTCGGCGTAACAACCTCGCTGCCTAGTTTCTTCAGCAGCTTCTCGCACAAGCCATCGAAGCTGCCGTTGGACATAACCAACAAGAGATCGCCTGCTTGCGCTTCCGTCGAGAGATATTCCGCGATCGCGTCGGACCCGTTGAACGCGTGAGCGTCTTTCCCCAAATCGCGCACGCTGTTAGCCACCGATTCCGGATCCATGCGGTTCTCATCTCCCAACTGTTGCGCGCGGAAGACACCACCCAAGACCACGCGATCCGCAAGGGCCAGCGCTTTCGGCAGCGACTCCTGGAAAACCTTGCGGCGCATGGAGTTCGAGCGCGGCTCGAGAATCGCCCACAAACGCCGCTTGGGCCAACGACTGCGCGCCGCCTCGATGGTGGCGCGCACCGCAGTCGGATGATGCGCAAAGTCGTCCACCACCAAAACGCCGCCAAACTCGCCCTTCACGTCCATGCGCCGTTTCACGCTGCGGAATGTCAAAAGAGCTTTGGCGATGGCCTCGGTCCCAATTCCCCGCCCGTGCGCCACTGCAATCGCCGCCGCGGCATTCAACACATTGTGTCGTCCTGTTGCTGCCAAGGCAAACTCACCGAAGGCCCTGCCGCAGTGGCTTACCCGAAACCGCATGGTCCCACCGTCATCTAGGAGGCCGGTCAAGACCCAATCGTTGCCTTCGCGGAAACCATACGTTTCTACTGGACAAAACGCCTTCGCCACCACGTTGCGCAAACCAGGACCCGAATCTTCCGCATCGCCCCAAACAACAACGCGTCCGCTTCGCGGCACCAGATTCACCAGCCGGCGAAACGCCAGTTCGTAAGCCTCGTAGTCCGCATAAATATCGGCGTGGTCAAACTCCAACGAAGTAACGATCAGATCGTCGGGGTGGTAATGAAAAAACTTCGGCCCGCGGTCCCAGATGGCCGTCTCGTACTCGTCGCCCTCCAGGATGAATTCCGCGCCGCCTTCCAAGCCGTAGCTCTTGCCGAAATTCTCGGCCACGCCGCCGACCAAAAAATTCGGTTTCTTCCCGGCCGTATGAAAAATCCACGCCAGCATCGCCGTCGTGGTGGTCTTGCCATGTGTGCCGCTGACTACGATCGAGTGCTTCCCCGGAAGAAATACTTCCTCCAGCATTTCCGGAAGCGAGCGGTACGGAATTTTGCGGTCGAGCACTTCCTCCAATTCCGGATTGCCCCGCGCGATGATATTTCCGACGACCACCAGATCGGGCGCCGGTTGCAAGTGCGCCGCGTCAAAGGAATGGTAAAACGAGATTCCCAGGCTCTCGAGCAGCGTTGAAGCCGGCGGATAAACTCCCGAATCCGATCCGGTCACGCGAAAGCCGCTCTCGCGCAGCATTCCTGCGAGCGGCGCCATCGCCGAGCCGCCGATCCCGATCACATGCACGTGTTTCGCTTCGCTCATGGCAGCACCGCCGGCTCCAGAATTTCCAACATCCCTTCCCCCTTCGCACTGAGACGCGCCCGCACCCCTAGAGGAAGCGTCAACATCGGACGCTGCGTATGCCCGACCGCGGCGCCAAACACGATCGGAACGCCCAACCATCCGAGAATCCGCGTGCACACATCTCGCACCGAAGGGCTTCCCGGAAACGGAGGTTCGCACTCCGGAAACTCGCCCAGAACAAATCCCCGCACGCCTGCCAGCTTGCCCGCCTGTTTCAGATGCATGAGCACGCGATCCACCTGATACGGCTTCATCGCGCGGTCCTCCAGCACCAGGATCGCATCTCGGGTGTCCAACTCCCAGGGGGTTCCCATGGTTGCTTCCACCAGCGTCATGGCGCCGCCTAGCAGACGCCCCTCCGCTTGGCCGTCAAACAGGGCCTCGCCATGCAACGGTATCTTCCAGCCGGCGTCCGTGCGGCTCACCGCGGACCGCAGCGATTCTTCGTCGTACCCGCCCGGCCGCCCGGCACCCGCATCCAACCCCGCCGCCACCATCGGCCCATAAAACGTCACCCACCCCCGCCGCTGCCACAAAAAAATCTGCAAGGACGTCAGGTCGCTGAAGCCGATTACGTTTTTCGGCTCGCCGAGTCTGTCGCTCAGTTCCGGTTCCAACAGATAGGTCGAGCCATAGCCTCCACGTAACGCCACCAAACCGTCGACGGCACTGTCGGCCAGCTTGCTCAACAGCTCAGCCCGCCTATCCACCGCGGACGCGGCGAAATAGCCATCGGCGGACCGCGCCAAAGCTATGTCCAGAGAGAAACCTAGCCGCCGGAGTTCCGCGAAACCGGCATTGGCTTTTGCGTCACTCGCCGGCGAAGCCGGTGCGAATACGGCCAGCCGCGAACCGGCGCGAAGAGCCTTGGGTTTGCCCGGAGAAACTTCGGCGCGGGCCGGAAAACGAGCTGAGGCGTCCGCGCTCATTCGTGATGGCCCTCCAGCGGAATGACTTCCGTTATCACTCCTGCGCGGTTGAGTTGCGCAACAATTTGTTCCTGCTGGGCGTGCCGCACGTCGGCGTCAAACTCCACGATGGAAGTCGTTCCGGCCATGGAAACCCGGAAATGCTGCGCCGTGACTTTCAGCCCGGCCAGCAGGCGTTGCACTTCGCCCGCAACACTCTCGGCATGACTCGTGGTTATCCGGAAACTGATCATCCGCGGCTTTAGATTGGTCCAACGCGTGAGCCATGCCAGTACCACCAATCCAAATAAAACCAAGCCCGTCGAATACCCAGCCACGGCATAGAGTCCACCGCCGGCCGCCATTCCAATAGCGGCCTCGACGAAAATCGTCGCCGCCGTAGTCATTCCTATGAGAGTGCCGGACTCGCGCAGGATGGCCCCGGCGCCCAGAAAACCGATGCCCTGCACGAGATTCGACGCGATTCGCGTGCCCGACGTGTCGCCAAAGCGATGGGCGATTTCATTGGAAAGGACGGTGAACAGCGCGGAACCCAGGCAGACGAAAAGGCTGGTGCGCACTCCGGCGGGCCGCCGATGGATGTCGCGTTCGACACCAATCACGGCGCCCAAGAGCGCCGCAAAACTCAACCGCAAGATGATTTCGTGAAGAGGGAGCATTCCTGTGACGAGCTTTCGCCTACCGAAGGCGATTTTACTATCTACAACTTAAACTGGGTCAATTTCGAGAAATGGCGTGCTCTAGCGTGTATCTCACTGCGCTTGAGCGTCCGCAGGCGATCCAGGCCAAATTTCTCCACAGCGAAGCTGCCCAGCACGGAGCCGTAGACCATGGCCCTGCGCAACGACGCATCGCTTTTGTTCCCGGCACCGGCCAGATAGCCCATGAATCCGCCGGCAAAACTGTCGCCGGCCCCGGTCGGGTCGTGGGGTTCTTCCAAGGGAAAGGCCGGCACACAGAAAACGCCGCGCTTGTCGACCATCATGGCGCCGTACTCGCCGCGCTTCACCACCAGCGTTGAAGGCCCCATTTTGAAGATATGCTTGGCCGCGCGCAACAGGTTGTGTTCGCTTGAAAGCTGGCGCGTTTCCGAATCGTTGATCATCAGGATATCGACATGCTTGAGCGTTTCGCGCAGATCGGCGTTGGTGCGCTCGATCCAATAGTTCATGGTGTCCAACGCCGCGATCTTTGGCCGCTTCTTGACTTGGTGCAAAACATCGCGTTGGAGGTCCGGCGCGATGTTCGCTAAAAACACATACGGCGACGTTCGATAGCGCTCCGGCAGGCGGGGCTTGAAGTCGGCGAAGACGTTCAATTCCGTTGCCAGCGTCACTCGTTCGTTTAGATTCTCGGAATAGCGCCCGGCCCAGAAAAAGGTTTTGCCCGCCGCGCGCTCTAGTCCGTCGGTGTCGATATGCCGCCCGCGGAAGATCTCCGCATCTTTCTCGGTGAAGTCTTCTCCGACAATGGCCACCAGGCTGACATGCGTAAAGAAGCTCGCAGCCACCGCAAAGTAAGTGGCCGCACCGCCCAGCGCCCGGTCGACTTTTCCATAGGGGCTTTCCAACGCGTCGAATGCCACCGAACCTACAACGAGTAGCGACACAGTTCTCTCCTAAGAAACGTATTTTCCGATGATGGCGCTTAGCCGCCTCTTGGTCGCGGCGGGCACCAGCTTCAAATCCGTCACCAGTGCGTGCTGCAACGCCGAACCGCACTTGCATTTGCGCTCTGCCGGCATTTCGCGCAACGCTTGCCGCAAGACATGCTGCGCGTTCTCGGCGTTCTGGTTCAAGGTCGCGATGATTTGCGTCGCGGTCACCGACTCGTGCTCCGGGTGCCAGCAATCGTAGTCGGTAATCATGGCGATGGTCGCGTAACAGAGCTCGGCTTCGCGGGCGAGCTTGGCCTCGGTCACGTTGGTCATGCCAATCACTTCGAATCGCAACTGCCGGTGTACGTGGGCCTCGGAGAGCGTCGAAAATTGCGGCCCTTCGATGCATACGTAGGTGCCGCGGCGATGCACTTTCACGCCGCAATGCACGCTGGCGTCGGCCAAAATCGCTGATACTTCCGGGCAGGTTGGCTTATCGAAGGTCACGTGCGCAACCAGGCCGCCGCCGAAGAAAGTGGACGTACGATTCTTGGTGCGGTCAAAGAACTGGTCGGGTACCAGGAACTCGCCTGGCTTCAAATCTTCTTGCAACGAGCCCACGGCGCTCACGGAAATCACTCGTTCGACGCCAAGTTCCTTCATCGCGTAAATATTGGCGCGAAAATTGATTTCGCTGGGCAAGATTCGGTGCCCGCGTCCGTGCCGGGCTAGAAACGCCACACGCTTCCCTTCCAGCCTACCCAGCACGATCGCGTCCGACGGGTCGCCAAAAGGCGTCTTCACGCGGACCTCACGGATATCGCTCAATCCGTTCATGGCGTAGAGTCCACTTCCGCCAATTACACCGATCGCCGGCTTCGACGCCGCGGCCGCGCCTTTGCCCTTTGTCGTTTTTTCTGATGCCATCGCACCACTCCCATGCAAATCGAACGACCGTGGCCTCACAAAAAGCTCCCGCCTCGGAAGTCGGCCGCTACAAAGGCACAGGCAACTACAACCTTCTCACGACGCTAGTTTCCGAGGCCGCTGGCGGCGAGAATCTCGCTGACCGCTGAAAATGGATCTTTCTTGCGCTCCGCCACTTGTACAGCCAATTCCGTGAGCCGCGCTTCGCCCGCCGCGCCGCCCAGAGCGCGCTGCAACAACCGGGATTCCAGCAGGTCGATCAACCGCGCTTTCCAGTGCTCCACATGCTTGCGCTGGCGCTCGCCGCTGGCTTCGAAATGCTTGCGGAACTTTGCGATTGTTACGGCCAGGGTATCGATGCCTTTGTTCTCCGATGCTACCGTGCGCACCACCGGAGGATGCCAGCCATCGCGCGGCATCACCAGGGAAAGCATCGCATGCAGTTGCTGCTCCAACCGGTCCGCACCCTCGCGATCCGACTTGTTCAGCACAAAAATATCGCCGATCTCCATCAGGCCGGCTTTCATGTTTTGGATGTCATCGCCCATGCCGGGAACCAGAATCACGATCACGCAGTCGGCCAGCCGCACGATGTCTACTTCATCTTGGCCCACACCTACAGTCTCGATGAGCACTTGCTGTTTTCCTGCTGCGTCCAGCAAAAGCGCTACTTCTGCCGTCGCCCGTGCCAAGCCACCCAAGAATCCCCGCGTGGCCATCGAGCGGATAAACATTCCCGCGTCGCCGGCGTGTCCCTGCATTCGAATGCGGTCGCCCAGAATCGCGCCGCCCGAGTAAGGGCTTGTGGGGTCCACAGCGATCACTCCCACCTGCTCGTGCTGTCCACGGTAGTACGCCGCCAAGCGATCAACCAGCGTGCTCTTGCCGGTTCCCGGCGCGCCTGTCACGCCGGTCAAATAGGCCTTTCCTGTGCGCGGAAAGACCTGCCGCAGCAGCTCTTCCGCTTCCGGTTGGTGATTTTCAATCGCGGTGATCGCCCGCGAAATCGCCAGCATATCCCCGGCACACACCCGCTCCGCCCAATTCTCAATCGGCTGCGGCATAGCTTTCCTGTGGGGTTCTCGGCCAGGCCAGGAGCATCACCCTATTATTTCTTGCCGAGTAGCTGCCGGGCAATCACCAACTTCTGAATTTCGCTGGTGCCTTCGCCAATGGTGCACAGCTTCACGTCGCGATAGTACTTCTCCGCGGGATAGTCTTTGATGAATCCATAGCCGCCGTGGATTTGCACGCACTCGTTGGCCACGCGCACGGCCACTTCGCTGGCAAAAAGCTTGGCCATGCTCGACTCCCGTGTAAAGCGTACGTCTTTCTGGTCCGCGAGCCACGCCGCCTGATACACCAGCAGCCGCGCGGCTTCCACCTGCGTGGCCATGTCCGCCAACTTGAACTGAATCGCCTGAAACTCACTGATGGCCTGGCCGAACTGCTTGCGCTGCTTGGCGTACTTGGTCGCCGCTTCCAGCGCGCCTTGGGCCATGCCCAAAGCCAGAGCCGCGATCGAGATCCGCCCACCGTCTAGAATCTTCAAGCTACCGACAAATCCTTCGCCCTCGGCTCCGAGCAAATTGTCGGCGGGTACGCGACAATCCGAGAAAATCACTTCGGAGGTATCGCTGGCCCGCAGGCCCAACTTGTTCTCTTTCTTGCCTGGCCTGAATCCGGCCATCCCTTTTTCCAGGATAAACGCGCTGATCCCATGCGAGTTCTTGGAGCGGTCGGTGACCGCCATAGCCACGCATACGTCGGCGTATTGCCCGTTGGTCGTGAAGGTCTTGGCCCCGTTGAGCACCCAGTACTTGCCGTCGCGCGTCGCGGTAGAGCGGGTCCCGCCCGCGTCCGAGCCGGCTTCCGGCTCGGTCAACGACCAGGCGCCAATTTTTTTGCCCTGGGCCAGCGGCGTCAGGTACTTTTTCTTCTGATCGTCGTTGCCAAATTTGAAAATGTGATTGCTGCATAGAGAATTGTGGGCCGCGATGATGATGCCCACCGACCCGTCCACCCGCGAGAGCTCTTCAATCGCGATTACGTACTCGATGTAGCCCAGGCCCGCTCCGCCGTATTCTTCCGGAAAGATGACGCCCAGCAGGCCCATCTCGCCGAGCTTGGGCATGATCTCCGTGGGGAAATGCGAAGCCTCATCCCACTCCATCACGTGCGGCAGAATCTCGCCCTCGGCGAATTGGCGCACGCTGCGTCGCAACTGCTGCTGTTCCTCGGTAAAGGTAAAGTCCACGATGCCCTCGGCAGCCTAAACTCTTGCGTATACTCCGCCAAAGTTTGGCTTATACCTATTCTAACATTCCGCTCAGGCCCTTGCTCGCTGCGGCCGCGCCACCACTTCCTCGAGCACTTTGAGCGCCGTGTCGATGCCCGCGCGGTCCACGTCGCAATGGGTCACGAACCGCACCGAGTAGCGCGAGGCATCCTGCGCCCAGATTCCCCGCCCATAGAGCACTTCGACGAGCTCCACCGCGGTCTTTCCCGTTTTCGTGCAGTCAAAGATCACAATATTGGTGCGCACCTTCGCCGCATCGATCGACAGATTGGGTATTTGCGCGATGCCTTCGGCCAGCCGCCGCGCGTTGGCGTGATCGATGTGCAACCGCGCGGGAGATTTTTCCAACGCGATTAGGCCCGAGGCTGCTAGAATCCCCGCTTGCCGCATTCCTCCGCCAAACATTTTTCGGTAGGTGCGGCCCTTTTCGATGAACGCCTTGGGTCCGGTGAGCATCGACCCGACCGGTGCTCCCAACCCCTTCGACAGGCAGAACATTACCGAGTCGACTTTGCGGGCCATGTCCGCGACCTTCTCGCCCAGCGCGGTCGCCGCATTAAAAATCCGGGCGCCGTCCAAATGTACCTTCAATCCTGCTTCATGGGCATGGTCGCTAATCTCCTCCACCTGCGCCGTCTCATAAATCGTGCCGCCGGCCATGTTGTGGGTATTTTCCAGGCAAATCAGAGCGGTCTGGGAGTCGTAGTAAATCTTGGGCCGGATGACCGCCTCGATCTGTTTCCAGGTCAAGATGCCGTCGTCCCCTGGCGCCACCCGCGGCGTGCAACCCGCAATCGCCGACATCGAGGCCAACTCATATAAATTCACGTGGCCGCGTTCGTCGCAGATCACTTCATCGCCGTGATGAGTCCACAGCTTGATGGCGATGAGGTTGCCCATGCAGCCCGTGGGCACAAACATCGCCGCCTCTTTGCCAAAAACCTCGGCCGCGCGCTGTTCCAGCCGGTTGACGGTGGGATCTTCTCCGTAGACATCGTCTCCCACCTCGGCGTCAGCCATTGCCCGGCGCATCTCCAGGGTAGGCCGCGTAACCGTATCGCTCCGCAAGTCCACGACCCCGTTCACTGCATCCCCCGCCTTAACCGTGTCCGGATCCACCCAAGCCTCCCGATGACTCGCGCTTTTGCTACTGCTACTTATCCCAGCAATTCTACAAACACCTCGTTTGAAACACTCAACTTCGCCGGCGCCAACCGCACTATGCTGCCGGTTCGCTCTACCAAACCCGCCAGCGCCAATGGGTCAAATCTCCCCGCCAGCGGCACCCCGTACTGCCGCTCGATTCGCCCCACGTCGATTCCATCCAATTGGCGCAGCCCCAAAAACAACTCTTCCTGCAACGCCCGCTCTGCCGTCAAAATCTCATGCTGCTCGACGGGCAAGCGCGCGTTCTGTAATGCTGCGACGTACCCTGCCGCGTCATGGGCGTTGGCCCAGCGCTCGGTCCCCGAAAACGAGTGGGCGCCGGCGCCAAAACCCAGATAGGCCTCGCGCCTCCAATACTTCAAGTTGTGGTGCGACTCCAATCCCGGCTTTCCCCAATTGGAGATTTCGTAGTGGTGATAGCCGGCGAGCTGCAAGAATTCGCAGGCGGTCTCATAAAACTCCGCCATCTCATCGTCGCTTGGCAATTCCGCGGCGTTGTAGCGAGTCCCGCCGCGCAGGACCTCCGCGCCCAGACGGCTTCCTTCGTCCACCTCCAGCAGGTACACCGACACATGCTCCGGCGCCAGCGTCGCGAGCTCTTCCAGGGATTGGTGCCAGCTTGCCCGGGTCTGGTGCGGCAGTCCGGCGATTAAATCGAAGCTGATGTTCGCAACTCCAGCATCTCGCAGAATCGGAACTGCCTGATAAATGTCGGCCCGGCGATGCATGCGGCCGGCCGCCGCCAACTCGCGGTCCGAAAAGGATTGCACGCCGAAACTCACGCGGTTAATCCCGGCTCGAACCCACGCTCTGGCCTTGTCGGCTTCCACCGTTTCCGGATCGGCCTCCAGTGTGACTTCCACAAGCTCCGTCGCAAAACTCCCGTGGATCGCGCCTATCACGTCTTGCAAATGGCTGGGATCAAGCAAACTCGGGGTTCCGCCGCCGATGTAAATGGAGTCCACGACGGCGTCGGCAAACGCGGCAGGCAAGCCAACGCCGTTCGCCCTATAAAGCTCGCTGTGATTTTGGATTTCCCTGCAGACCGCCGCAACATACGGCGCAAATCTCGACGAAGAAACCACCCCGGTATGGAAGTTACAATACGTGCACCGCGTCTGACAAAACGGCACCTGCACGTAAATCCCGACGCGCATCCTCATGCGCAAACTTTAGCACACCTGGCAGCGCGGGCATCGCTGCCTGCTTCCCTAGCCGGCCACTATTCTTATCCACATTTTTCGCTCGCGCGGCCCGTCGAACTCGCAGAAAAACACGCCCTGCCACGTCCCCAACGCCAGCTTGCCGTTCTCCACAAAAATCGTCTGGCTCGCGCCGACTATGACTGCCTTCGCATGAGAATCGGAGTTTCCTTCGCTGTGGCGGTACGGCCCCTTATGCGGCACCAGCCGGTCAAACACATCCTTCAAATCGGTGGCCACGTCCGGATCGGCGTGCTCGTTGATCATGACCGCCGCCGTCGTATGGGGCACGTACACATGGCAAACACCCGATGCCACGCCGGAAGCCGCCACCGCCCGCTCCACCTCTCGCGTCACGTCGACCAATTGCGTGCGGCGATCGGTTTTCACTCGAAGGGTTTCCATTTGCGGCCCCCCAGGCGCAGCCACAGCTTATCGTTACGCTCGTACTGTCTCACTGTCTTAATTCTTGTACTCGGGTTCCTGCTCATTTGCCCGATTCACTCCGCTCGGCATCAAATCGGTTGCGCCTCAGGAGCCGCCTATGATTCCGTTTTCGATTCTTGACCTCTCACCCGTCATACAGGGCGCTACTCCCGCGGACGCCTTCCGCAACACACTCGACCTCGCCCAGCATGCCGAAAAATGGGGCTACCACCGCTACTGGCTCGCGGAACACCACAACATGCCGGGGATCGCCAGCGCCGCGACGTCCATCGTCATCGCCCACGTAGCCGCCGGCACCAGCACCATCCGCGTCGGCTCCGGCGGCATCATGCTGCCCAACCATGCGCCCCTGGTTATCGCCGAGCAGTTCGGCACGCTGGCTTCGCTATTTCCCGGGCGCATCGATCTGGGCCTCGGTCGCGCCCCAGGCACCGACATGGCCGCCACCTATGCCCTGCGCCGGGACTCCACCACCGCCGGCGATCAGTTTCCCCGCGATGTGCAAGAACTCATGTTCTACTTCCAGCCCGTCGGTCCGGAGCAAAAAGTCCGCGCCGTGCCCGGCGCTGGCCTCGAGGTGCCCATCTGGCTCCTCGGCTCCAGTCTATTCAGCGCCCAACTGGCCGCTCACCTCGGCCTGCCCTTCGCTTTTGCGTCCCATTTCGCTCCCGACGACCTGCATCCAGCGCTTCAGGTCTATCGCGAACGCTTTAAACCCTCGCGGCAACTCGGGCATCCCCACGCGATGGTGGCGGCAAACGTCATCGTAGCCGCCACCGACGCCGAAGCGCGGCGGCACTTCACCTCAGTTCAGCAAAGCTTCATCAATTTGCGCCGCGGCAGGCCCGGCCAGCTTCCGCCGCCCATCGACGACATCAACGCGTATTGCTCGCCCACCGAGAAAGCGTCCATTGACCATTCCCTGGCCTGCTCATTCGTGGGCTCCCCCGAAACGGTGACTGGCGGCCTGCAATCCTTCCTCGACGCTACTCAGGCGGACGAACTCATCCTCACCGCTCACATCCACAATCACGCCGCCCGCCTGCACTCCTTCGAACTGGCCGCTCAACTCCGCAACACCCTCACGCCACCGTCGGTCCTGGCCCAGAGGGGCGCCCAGTAGCGGCGCCAGACCGTCGGCCCGCAAACTCCCTTGATTCCCTACGGCTCCGAAAAGCAAGCCTCGCGGTTAATCGACGGACTCGGGCGGATACATCACCCCCGGCGTCCCCTGACCCGTGAACTGCATCTTCTTGAACTCCACCCGGTAGAAGTGTTGTACGTAGGTGTCCAGGTTTTCCACCTGGTGCGGCGATTGCGGACCCATACGTCGTATCAACGGGTAGGAAGCATCGGCGGGAGATCGCGGCACGGTCGATTTGCCGTCCGCGGTGTAGTTCGTGAGCAAAGGTTGCACACGGTCCACGATAAAAATCGACGACCATTGATGCCCATGCAGATTTTCCTTTTCGCCGGGCCGCACGGTCACCTCCAGAAACCGGATGTCCTCGTCTTCGTACAGCACTTTGTGATTCTTGGGCGCCGCAGCGACGGCATCCAAAGCCGCGGAGTACCGCCAAGCTGCCGCTTTCTCTTGCGCCCAAACCCCAGCCGCAAAAGCACCTGCGACGGCCACAAGAAATCCGATGATCCATACTGCCCTGTTCACGTTCATATGACTTCCTCCGTATGCTCGAGCGCGAGGCTATTCGACGCGGCGGTAGATGCTAGTGTTCTGAAACGCAACGCCATCGGGCTTCACTCCATGTTGGACGATCCTCATGGTCTGCAAGTCCGGCAGAAGTTCCCGCGTCCAGCGGTCCACCACTTTGCCGCCGCGTTTCAACACACTCTCAATGTTGTTGGCGTCCAGACGCGTCAAGACCAGCACCGCATCCATTCCCGGTATAGGTTGATCCCGCCCATCCAGCTCTCCCCCGTACATAAATCTCAGTGGCTTTCGGTCGGCATCTTCTCCGTCCAGGGTGAACATCAGTCCTTGCGGCACGGCTTCGATGACGTACGTCGCCCGCCGCCCCGGTCGTCCGTGCTGATAGTCCAAAGTTGCGGGATCAAGTTCCCACGTGCCTACAAAAAAATCTCGGTCAGGATTCACCGCGTCCTCCGGTTGCCCTGGCCCATTGTAAAGTCAAGCCGACAACTGCGCCACGGCGCGCCTTTTCGCTGCGCGATGATTCCGAACCATCAAGGCCGCACGCCTCTCGCCTAGGTGCCGCTGATGGCCAACAGCATGGCCTTGTAATAGGGCACGATGAATTTGGCGGCCTCCTCCGGACTTGTGGAAACCGACGCTTTCTCATCGATCAGTCTTCGCAACGAGTCATTTGACTCAAAGAGCGTTTGGACCAGTATCGCCGCCGCCTCTTTATCACCCATAGTTGGTGCCTCCCATTGCCACCAGACGACGTTATCAGATATGTATGCAGAGCGCGCTGTCCAGAAGGTGACATCCGGAGGCAAACACAATGAATAGCAAAGCGGCAAGAGTTGTGGCGATTCTGATCGTGTTGTTCGCTGCGCCCCTGGTGATAGGTCTAGCGCCAAATGACACGGGCCAGGCCGCCTACTCTGGCGCCGCCGAAGACGAAACCGCCGTCCGGCAGGTTGTCGCCGATTTCAGCGCCGGCTGGAACAACCACGACGCCCACGCCATGTGCGTTTCGCTGGCCGATGACGTCCAGTGGGTCAACTGGCGCGGCGAAGTGCTGCACAGCCGTCACGAAGTCGAGGAACAACACGCCACGCTCTTCGCCGGACTCTACAAGAACACCCATCGCACCGACGCCGTGAAGTCCATCCGCTATTTCACACCGGAACTAGCTTCCGTAGACAACTACTGGACCATGACCGGCGCTAAAACCCGCGATGGCGCCGACTGGCCTTACCGCGAAGGCTACGCAAACTACGTGATGGCCAAGCGCAACGGCCATTGGTTGATCATCGTCTCGCACACCGCCGACTTCAACGCCAAAGCTCCCGCGCCACCCAATCGCTAGCGCGTCGCGCCACAAGGCAGCTAGGCCAGTCTCGTTCTTTCCTTTGCGCGCGGCCGAGACACAGCATAGGATGTGCCCCAACTATTCCCTTTTACCACTGTTCGCCAAAGGAGACCTTCTATGCACCTACATACCCTGAACTTGCTTGCTGTTCTTGTCGCCGCGATTTCCACCATGCTGGTTGGGTTCGTGTGGTACTCACCCATCCTCTTCGCCAAGCCCTGGATGCGCGAAATGGGTTACGACCCAAACGATAAGGACAGAGTTAAGGAAATGCAGAAGAGCGCCGGCCCGGCCTATTTTGGCTCCTTCGTCGCTAGCTTGGTGTCTGCCTTCGTCCTGGCATTGTTCTTGCACCAGTTTCGCGCGCAAAGTGTGCAACTGGGTTTGCTGGTTGGCTCTCACGTGTGGCTCGGCTTCGTAGCCACGGTGCAGCTGACTGGCGTCCTGTTCATGAAACAGAGCATCAAGCTGTTCGCCATCAACACCGGCTACCAGTTGGTCTGCTACCTGGTCATGGGAGCTATCCTCGCCGCCTGGCAATAGATCGGACTACCGGCATCTTCGATACGTTGGCTTGCCAGCGCACAGTGCAGTCAAGCGCGGGCCGCAAAGAGACGTTCCGCGTTATCATCGCACGCCAACAAAACACCCGTTCCTTGCTTCGCGAAGGAGAACTCTAGGTGCCCCAACCCGTTGCCGTGTCCCGCCGCCAGTTCCTCATGACCGCTTCCGCCGCAGCCGCGGCGACTGCCATAGGCTGCGGCACCCGCGCCCCGAAAACTCCACCTGCCGCGAGCCCGGCGGAATTGCTGGAACTCTCCGCCATCGACGCGGTCGCGCGTCTCACCCGCGGCGACCTCACGGCCGAACAATACGCCTCCGCACTGCTGGCTCAATGCGAACGCGGCAAATCGCTGAACGCCTTCATCACCCTGGAACCCGCAATCGTGCTCGAAGCCGCCCGCGCCGCCGACCACTTGCGCAGTTCCGGAGCAAAACTCGGCCCGCTCCACGGCCTGCCCATCCCCATAAAAGACAGCGTCAACACCAAGCACTTCCCCACCACTGCGGGAACTCCCGCGCTACGCAACTCCCGGCCAACCGAAGACGCCCCCATCGTCCGCACCCTGGTCGATGCCGGCGCGATCATCCTCGGCAAGACCAATCTCCACGAGCTGTCCTTCGGTTGGACCAGCAACAACCTTGCCTTCGGCGCCGTCCACAATCCCTACGACGCAAACCGAATACCGGGCGGCAGCAGTGGCGGCACCGCCGTAGCCGTCGCCACCCACATGGCTCCCCTCGGCGTCGCCGAAGACACCGAAGGCTCCATTCGCGTCCCAGCAGCCATGTGCGGCATCGCCGGATTCCGGCCCACCACGACTCGCTACCCCTCGACAGGGGTAGCTCCCATCTCTCCGCTCTTCGATCAAGTCGGGCCGCACGCCCGCTCGGTTGCCGATCTCGCGCTCTTCGATTCGGTCGTAACCGGCGACTGGACTCCGCTACGTCCCGCTCCCCTCAAGGGAGTGAAGTTCGGCGTCGCTCGCGGCTACTGGTTCCGCGGCCTCGACCCTGAAGTCGAGCGCATCGCCACAGAAGCCCTTCGCAAATTGCAGGATGCAGGTGCGGAGCTCGTCGAAGCCGAAGTGCCGGAACTCGCGCACCTGATCGAACTCGCCACCGAGCCGATCCAAAATCACGACGTCCGCTCCGCGCTGAAAAAATACCTCGAAGACTCGCGCGCCGGCGTCACCTTCGACGAACTGGTCGCCCAAGCCAGCACCGACATCAAACGCGACTTCGCCCTAGCTGTGCTTCCCGGAGGCAAATTCTTCGTTTCGGATTCGGCCTATCAGACAGCGCGCGATGTTCACCTACCCAAGCTTCGCGAGAACTTCCGCGCGTACTTCGCCCGCACCGGCGTAGCCGCCATCATCTTCCCCGCAACGATGGTTCCACCGCCCCTGATCGGTCAAGATGTCGATGTGCTGATCGACGGAAAAAACGTGCCGTTCGAGACCGCCGTGGCTCGCAACATCGCCCCCGGAAGCACCGCGGGACTCCCCGGCTTGGTGCTTCCCGCAGGCCTCACCTCCACCGGGCTGCCCATCGCCCTGGAACTCGACGGTCCGTCCGGCACCGACCGCGCGCTTCTGTCCCTCGGCTCGGCGGTGGAAAGCATCTTGGGCCACCTGCCTGCACCGAAGCTCTAAGAACCAAGTTCGCCAGACGAACAGTCGGAAGGATATGACCGTGAGTACCAAAAAAGCGCGGCCTAAAGGCATCACCAAATACATCAACGCTGCCCCCAAGGAGGCCCGCAAGAAACTTCGGGAAATGCGCGAGTGCATTCGCGCCAGCGCACCCGGTGCCAAGGAAAGCCTGAAGTGGGGAATGCCGGCCGTCTCCTACAAGCGGATTCTGGTGACGTTCGCCGCCTTCGAACATCACATTGGTTTCTATCCCACGCCGTCCGCGGTGCGCGCCTTCGCCAAGGATCTTTCGAAATTTGCCACGGCCGATGCCTCGATCCAGTTTCCGCTAGAAAAGCCACTGCCTCTGGCATTGATCCGCAAGATCACCGCATTCCGCGTTCGCGAGAGTATTGAGGAAGACGGACGATGGAGGACGTGACCCAGAACTATGTCTGGAGCTCTCCCCTAAAGCCTGATCCCCTGGCAAATATCCATCGACACAAGGGTCGGGCACGTGCGGGCCGAGTGTTTCATTCTTCGCGCAGAGCGACGAGGGGTTCCACGCGGGTTGCCCGCTGTGCTGGAATGTAGCAGGCGAAAAGCGCCACGCTCGCAAGAAGCGCGGAAACCGAAAGAAAGGTAATTGGATCGGCCGGCCCGACGTCGAAAAGCATGGACCGGAAAAGTCGCGTCACCACCGCAGCTCCGGCGAGACCTACGGCCAATCCGATTATCACCATCCGCATGCCTTCTCCTAACGCCAAGCGCAGAATGTCCAGCCGCTGCGCGCCGAGCGCGACGCGAATTCCGACTTCATGCGTTCGCTGGCTGAAGGAATAGGACATCACACCGTAAATGCCGACGGCGGCAAGCAGCAGTGCTACTCCCGCAAAAACACCTAGAAGCTCCAGAGCAAAGCGCCGGTCCGCCACGGACCTGGCGATGATTTGATCCATGGAGCTGATGCTGTGTACCGGAACATTGGGATCCACGGCTTCCACTTCGTGCCGCACGGCTTCACCGAGATGTTCCACGTCGCCCGTGCTCCGCAGAAAGACGACCGCGTTGACTGGCGCGAACTGCCCCAGGGCCACGTAAATATGGGGAACGCTGGGAGCCTCAAAACCGTCCGATTTGATATCGCCCACCACGCCGACGATCGTGACCCCCTGCGTGCCTCGTCCAAATCCAAACTTAAGCTGTTGGCCGAGCGGATTCTCATCCGGCCAATACTGTCGTGCCAAAGTCTGGTCGATCACACCCACCGGTTGCGTCTTATAGGTATCGAGGCCCGTGAAATTGCGGCCGGTGATCAAAGGAACTTCCATGGTCGGAAAATATTGCGTATCGACCACGGCAATGTCCGCGATCGGGCCGCCTTCCGATTCCGTTGCACGCCCTGGAATCGAAAAGAGCGAGTAGTTCCTCCCTGAGTTCATGGGCAGAGTGTCATTCCCTGAAATCGATGCCCGTTCCACACCCGGCAGCACAGACACGCGACGAAACACGTCGAGAAGAAAATCGGCGCGCTTTTCCTCGATGCTATACGGGTCACCGGCCGGATTGTTGGAGATCGGAATCCAGATCTGTACCGTGGTCAGATGGCTGGGATTGAATCCGGGCCGCACTTCGAGCACCCGCCAGAAACTTCGCAGGAGCAAACCCGCGCCCGCCAGCAAAACAATCGAGAGCGCTACCTCCGACACCACAAGGACCCGCGAAAGTCGCGCGTGGCGTCTGCCGGTCCCCGAACCGCGGCCGCCCTCCCTCAGATTCTCAACCTGGTTGGGATTCGCGGCTTGCAGCGCCGGCGCCAGCCCGAAGAGGACGCCGGTGAATATTGAAAGCACGAAAGCGAAGAAAAGTACGCCGGCACTGACGTCAACCTCGTTGAGCCGCGGAATATCCGCGGGAGCCAGGCTGATGATCGCGTCTTTCAGAAAGACCACGATCACTATCGCGACTACCCCGGAAATCATTGATAACAGGGTGCTTTCGGTCAACAGTTGGCCCGCCAGCCGGGCGCGACTCGCGCCCATAGTCAGGCGAATCGCAATCTCGCGCCGCCGTCCGGAAGAGCGCGCCAGAAGCAGGTTGGCAATGTTCACGCACGCGATCAGCAGCACAAATCCCACCGCCCCGAACAGGATGAACAATTCCGTCCGCTGCGGACCCACCAGGTCTTCTTTCACCGGAACCAGCCGTACTGCCCACGTAGCGGCAGCGGGATATTCGACGGGATATTCCAGGCTAAGTTGGGCTACATAGGCATCCAACTGGGCTTGCGCCTGCGCCACGGTGACGCCGGGCTTCAAGCGCCCAATCGCCCCAGGAATCATTCTCTGTGACCTTACAGCTGGAACAGGAAACGGAAGACCGTTGAAGCCCGTAGCGATCCAGACATCCACGTCGGTATTGAGCGTCCGGCCCGGATGGCGAAAGCCCGCGGGCATCACCCCCACAATCGTGTACAAATCGCTATCCAGCCGCATCTTCCGCCCGATTATCTTTGGGTCCGAACCGTAATTGCGGCGCCAGAAGCCGTTGCTGATAACGACCGGCTCCATGAATCCGGGAGCGCCGTCCTGCCGTGTGTAGACACGGCCAAGTTGCGGCTGCGCACCCAGCAAGGCGAAGTAATCGGGACTGGTGACCAGACTTTCGGCACGGACCGTCCGATCTCCGCCGGCCACGGCTGAATTGCTCGGCGCCACCGCCGAGATATCCTGAAACACACCCGAGCGATCTTGCAGATCCCAAAGCTCCGGTGCGGACATGCCCACATCCTGCTCGTTCGGGCCGCGAAGGTCGTCAAACACGCGCACCAGTTGCTCAGGATGGGGAAAAGGCAGCGGCCGCAGCACCACGGCGTACACCACGCTGAAAGTAGCGACATTGACGCCAATCCCCAAGGCCAGTGTCAGAATCGCGACATTCGTAAACCCGGGACTTTTGAGCAGCATTCGCAGCGCATAGCGCAGATCCTGGACGAACGAGACCACGGGCCCTCCTTGTGCGCGCCCGATCAAGCGGCAGACGCTATTGTCCCTGTGACCGTATGGACGGAGGGGCCCCATCATCGTTAGCAGTTGGATTGCCTTGGGAGAGTGCACAACTCCGGAGCGACAAAATGCCGGAGGCTCTGTGGACATGCGCCACTGACAAACTTCAATACTGCAACGGGGTTGCAGCCATGGGTTCTAGCAAAAAAGATAGGAGGGGTCTACGGAATGCGCACGATCCGGTGTTCTTTGAGGTTGGCACTGCCAGCGAGCTCTTTCAATTCCTTCAAGCCGTCCAGGCCCCACTGCGCCAGGAACGGCAACAGACACAACTCCCGCGCCTGCAGCGCCTTGTTCGGATACACCAGGTTTTCCAGAAACTCCACGTGCTCGGCAATCACCCCGGCCCGCTCGTCCAGCGCTCGCCCGGTCTTTTCCCGCAGCTTGTCCAACTGGAACTTCATCTTTTCCCGAGCCGTGTCCACGGCCCCAGCCAGCGTCGCGTCCAGCTTCTGGATGTCTTCGCCTAGCTCTCGCAGTGTGCTCTCGATCAGCGTCTTTTTACGGTCGAAATCGTCGGCCAATGTCTTCGGAAGCGATACCAACTCCATCCGCTTACGCAACTCCTGCGCCCCGGCCCATATGTTCTCGATGCACAACTGATATTTCTGCAGTAGTTTGTCCGCCTTGGCATCCAACACGGTGAAGTCCGCGCGCGGCAAAAGCACTGGCATGCGTCCCAAGATGTGCCGGTACACCACCTCGGACTGAGCCAGGTACGAAATCTCCGCCGGTCCCGCCGAGAACGCCACCGTCGGCAGCAGGAAATCTTGCACCACCGGCCGCAGCAGCGCGTTGGGACTGAAATTCTCCGGCTCTGCATCCACCAGCCGCAGCACCTCTTCCTGCGTCCACGAAGCCGCGCCGCACTTAAACTTGGCGCTGCCCGCGGCCCCGTTCCCCGCCACGATCGGCTGCCGCAAGTCATCCTGGAAGCGGAACAGCAGCGTGCTCGACTCCGAAACTTTTACCTGAGCGTCAAACCCTGCGCCTTCCAGTTCCTTGCTCCGCTGCAGCAGCTTGTCCGCCAGGACGTCGCGATCTTCCAAAGCCTTGCGGTACACCGGAGCCGCTATCCGGTGAAGCCGTGCATCGAGCGGATCAAGCAAAATCAATCCGTATTCGGCGAACACCCGAGCAAACAATTTCCCGAACGCGCTCCCGTACGTCTCTTCCGGCCCGTAGCTCTCCTGCAAAATCTGCGCAATAACATGGCTGCCCGGACCGACCAGAAGCTCCGCAGCCGTTTTAGTGATTTCCTGAATCGCACTTCCCAGTTTGACCCGCCCGACAGGACGCCCCGGCGTTTCCTCCCCCGGCAACTCGAATCGTGTCAGCTTCCCGCCCTTGATCCAGGACACGTGCCGCACTTCGTCCAGGTCGTGGTCCTCGGTAGCCATCCAGAACACCGGTACCGCTGGAATCCCTGCTTCCCTCAATTCCTCAGCAATACGAATCGCAGACAGCGCCTTGTAAAACGCATACGCCGGACCGCCCAGCAAACCCACCTGTTGCCCGCTTACAACAGCGACGGCTCCGCCCTCCAAGCGGTCGAGATTCCGATGTGTGGCCTCGCCCGCTCCAAGCGCCGTATTGATGTCGCGTAGCACCGCCGCGACTTCTCTTCTCCGCTCGGCAGGAAAGTTAAGAGATTGCGCCGTCCGCCTTATTGCCTCGAAAGTCGGCGGATGCGCGTAGAACCGCGTAACGCTGGAAAAATCATCGAGAAATTGGAGGAACAGCTTTGGCTGGTGGGGCAGGCGCCGGAACGGTAAGGATACACAACCCATTAGGATTTAGATGATACCCACGCTCATTGGTCACAGCAAATAAATACACAAAAACAGCACAAATCGAGCCATCAACAAAGGCTTGTAGCGCCCGCCTTCCGAGGCGGGCGCTTTGCCGTCCGCCATGGCAACCCTTCTGTGGTATCGCCGGGGGCGGCCGTGAACCGCTCGGTCTCCAGCCCACTTCAGTCTTTGGACGCCACCTACCCGCAAAGGGTAGCGGGGGTTTTGGGCACTCTGCCGCGCATGAAAAAACTTCATAGGGGCGCGGCACGCCGTGCCCGCTTAGTGTGCGCACCTAGCCTCTGCCGATCGAGCGCCTATCTCCGCGCCGCTCCAGCCGAACGCGCGCGCACACGGACTCTAGACCCGGGCGACGGCTGGCTCCAGCGCGGCTAGAAACTCCAGGATCCGTTGTTTGGAGGCCTCCGAAGCCGGCAGCAGCGGCAGGCGCGGCAAGCCGCCGCGATATCCTCGCCGGTCCATCACGAACTTGACCCCAGCGATGCCCGCCTCGGAGACAATCACCTTGGAAGCCTTGAGCAAGATGTTCTGTAGCTCTCGCGCCTGTTCTGCGTGCCCGCGGCGCACCAAATCGAACAGTGCCACGCACTTCTCCGGCAGCGCGGAGGCCAGCGCCAGGATCGCCCCGCGCGCGCCCACGGTCATCGATGGCACCACCACCGCCGCTCCGCCCGTCAAAATCTGAAACGAGGCAGGCGCCACGGAAACCATTTCGGCAATGCGCTGGACGTGCGTGGAGCTATCTTTGATACCCACGATGTTGGGATGCTCGGAGAGCACGGCAATGTCGCGCGCCTCCAGCGAAACCCCGGTGAAAACGGGCACGGAATACAACAGCACCGGAATCGGCGAAGCATCGGCCACCCGCCGGTAGTGATGGACGTAACTTTCCGCCGTATACATCGGCTTGTAGTAGTACGGCGTTTTCACCAACGCGAAGTGATAACCGAGTTCGGCGGCACGCTTGGTGCGGTCGATGGTTTCCGCGGTGGATTCGGCGCCGGTCCCGGCAATCAGCCGCTTTCCCTTGCCAGCCACTTCTTTCACCGCCGCGAGAATGGCGTCCATCTCCGACCGCGACAAGAGCACGTTTTCCCCGGTGGAGCCAAGCACCACGTATCCGGCCAGGTCGGTGTGGTTGTAGCGTTCGATGTTGTGCTTCACGTCGGCGATCGACACCGAGCCGTCAGGAGCGAAGGGCGTCGTCAGTGCGGGATAAATTCCAGAAAGATCCATGACTTAGTCTCCTGAGACTGGGCTCGTGGTGGCCGATGCTCGCCCACGATGCAAGTCCTGCAGCGCCGCAACTTCCGTGCTCTGATCGAGGAGCGCGCGAATTCCGAGCGCCGCGGCTTGGGCCGCCGCCAGCGTGGTGATGCACGGGATGTTATGCCGAATCGCCGCCCTGCGAATTGATTTTTCGTCGTAAAACGACTCGCGGCCCAGCGGCGTGTTGATAATCAGGTCGATCTTCTTGGTCTTCACCAAATCGACGATGTTCGGCCGGCCTTCGTTTACTTTGAACACCGATTCCGCCTCGATGCCGGCGGCGGCCAACGCCGCAGCTGTACCTCGCGTGGCCAGCAAGCGGAATCCCAACGCCATCAAATCTTTGCCGAGCGGGCCGACCTGCCGTTTGTCGCGGTCGTTCACGCTGAGGAACACCGAGCCTTTTTGCGGAAGCCGCTGCCCTGCGGCGAGCTGCGCTTTCGCGAACGCTTGCCCGTAGGACGTCGAAATGCCCATGACTTCGCCGGTGGAGCGCATCTCCGGGCCCAAGATGGTATCCACGCCGCGAAACTTGTTGAAAGGAAACACCGGCGACTTGACGGCGTAAAAGTCGTGGACAGCGATTTCCGAAACACCGTTGTGGCGAACCAGCGGCAGCTTCATCTCCGAAAGCCGTCTGCCCGCCATCAGCCGCGCCGCGATTTTCGCCAGCGGCACGCCGGTGGCCTTACTCACGTACGGAACGGTCCGGGAAGCCCGCGGATTCACTTCCAAAACGTAGACGATGTCGCGCTGAATGGCGTACTGCACGTTCATCAGCCCAACGACTTTCAGCGCCAGCGCCAGGCGTTTTGTGTACTCGCGAATCGTATCGAGTACCTTCGGCGACAAACTCACCGGCGGAAGTACGCAGGAGGAGTCCCCGGAATGCACTCCGGCCTCTTCAATGTGCTCCATGATTCCGCCGATCACCACTTCGCTGCCGTCGGCGAGCGCGTCCACATCCACTTCCGTGGCTTCTTCGAGGAACTGGTCGATCAGCACGGGCCTTGCGGGGCCCATCAGCGCTGCTTGCGCGACGTACTCCTGCACGGTGTTTACGTCGTAGGCGATGACCATGGCGCGGCCGCCGAGCACGTAGCTGGGCCGGACCAGTACCGGCATGCCAATTTCGGCAGCCACACGGGCGGCTTCTTCTGGGACCAGCGCGGTGGCGTTGCGCGGTTGAGGAATTTTCAGTTCTTCGAGCAAGCGCCCGAACCTGCGGCGGTCTTCCGCCAGATCGATGGACTCCGGTGTCGTGCCGATGATGGGCACCCCGTTACGCTTCAATTCCAGCGCCAGGTTGAGGGGCGTTTGCCCACCGAATTGCACGATGACGCCCTGGGGCTTCTCGCGTTCCACGATGGCGAGCACGTCTTCCAGTGTGAGCGGCTCGAAATACAAGCGATCCGAGGTGTCGTAATCCGTCGAGACCGTCTCCGGATTGCAATTGACCATGATCGTTTCGTAGCCGTCTTCGCGCAGCGCGAAGGAGGCATGGCAACAGCAGTAATCGAATTCGATGCCCTGCGCGATGCGGTTAGGGCCACTGCCGAGAATCATGATCTTAGTGCGCGGCTGCGGATCGGATTCGTCTTCGTCTTCGTAGGTCGAGTACATGTACGGTGTGAAGGATTCGAATTCGGCAGCGCAGGTATCGACCCGCTTGAAAACCGGCGAGACACCGTAGCGCGCGCGCTGCAGCCGTACCGCGGCCGGGGTGGTCTTCCAGATGCGCGCGAGATGTTCGTCGCTGGTTCCGTGGCGCTTTACTTCGCGGAGCAAGTCGCGCGAGGCGGTTTCCACGGTTACGCCGGCGGCGCGGCGGTTCATGGCAATGATCTCTTCGATCTGCTGGATGAACCAAGGGTCGATTTTCGTAAGCTCGCAGATTTCTTCCGCGTGCAGCCCGCGCTCGACGGCCGTGAGCAGCCAGTGAATACGATCGGGGCGGGGGGTCGCGAGCTTCTCACGCAACAAGGAATCCGGCGTTTCCGCCGGCGCTCTCCACGGAGTGTGCGGCTCCAGCGAGCGAATGCCCTTCTGCAGCGCTTCCTTGAAGGTTCGCCCGATAGCCATCACTTCCCCGACGGACTTCATCTGCGTTCCCAGGGTGGTATCCGCGCCGGGAAACTTTTCAAACTGCCATTTGGGAATCTTCACCACGACATAGTCGATGGTCGGCTCGAAGCACGCTGGAGTCTTCTTGGTGATGTCGTTGGGGATTTCGTCCAGAGTCATGCCCACGGCCAGGCGCGCGGCGATCTTGGCGATAGGGAATCCGGTGGCCTTGCTGGCCAGCGCCGAGCTGCGCGAGACGCGCGGATTCATTTCGATTACGACCATCCGGCCGTTCTCAGGATTTATGCCGAACTGCACGTTGGAGCCGCCGGTCTCCACGCCGACTTCGCGAACGATCGCGGCAGCGGCATCGCGCATGCGCTGGTATTCCTTGTCGGTAAGGGTCTGCGCGGGAGCGACGGTAATGGAATCTCCGGTGTGCACCCCCATGGGGTCGAAATTCTCGATGGAGCAGATCACCACGAAGTTGTCGCGGAAATCACGCATGACTTCGAGCTCGTATTCCTTCCAGCCCAGCACGGACTCTTCGACCAGCGCTTCGTGGACGGGGCTCATGTCCAGGGCGTGGGCGATAGCTTCGCCGAATTCCTCTTGGTTGTAAGCGATCGCGCCACCGGTACCGCCAAGGGTGAACGACGGCCGGATGACCAGCGGGAATCCTAACTGGTCACAGAGCCGCACAGCATCTTGGGCGTTGTTGACCAGCGCGGAAGCAGGTACCTCCAAGCCAATTTTGCGGCAAGCGTCTTTGAACCACAGCCGGTCTTCGGCCATCTTGATGGCGCGCAATGACGCACCTATCATTTCGACTTTGTATTTTTCGAGGATGCCGCTCTCGGAGAGCTCGACGGCCAGGTTCAGTGCAGTTTGTCCGCCGACAGTGGGCAGAATGGCGTCGGGCCTCTCTCGCGCGATGATAGCTTCCAGATATTCCTTCGTAAGCGGCTCGATGTAGGTGCGGTGCGCCAGCTCCGGATCGGTCATGATCGTCGCGGGATTGGAATTCACCAGCACGACTTCGTAGCCTTCGTCGCGCAAGGCTTTGCAGGCCTGCGCGCCGGAATAGTCAAACTCGCATGCCTGGCCGATGACGATGGGGCCGGAGCCAATGATCAGAATTTTCTTCAGATCTTTGCGTTTTGGCATGAATTTCGTCAGGACACGGCTTTAGCCGTGCCGAGCAGCGGACCTTTCCCTGGGCCTCGGCCCCTTCAGTACTTCCATCACCTGGAACTTCCAGCACCTGGAATAGAAAGCAAAAGCCTCATCGCCGCGAACTCCCGGGCTGCGCGAATTCCTTCATCAGGTCCGTGAATTGCGTGAACAAATAGTGCGAGTCGTGCGGCCCCGGCGAAGCTTCCGGATGGTATTGCACGCTGAAGAGCGGCAGCGACCTATGCCGGAACCCTTCGTTGGTCTGATCGTTCAAATTGACGTGGGTCATTTCCACGTCGCTGGACGGCAGCGATTCCGGCGCGACGCAGAAGCCGTGGTTCTGCGCGGTAATTTCCACCTGCTCGGTGAGCAGGTTCTTCACCGGGTGATTCGAACCGTGATGGCCGAACCGCAACTTGAAGGTCTTGCCGCCCAGGGCCAGTCCGCACAATTGGTGTCCCAGGCAAATTCCGAAGACCGGCACCCGTCCGAGCATCTTGCGAATACTCTCGATAGCGTAGGTCGCGGGCTCGGGATCGCCCGGGCCGTTGGAAAGAAAGACGCCGTCCGCGCCCATCGCCAGCACGTCTTCCGCGGATGTCCGCGCGGGAACGACGGCCACCTCGCAGTGATGGTCCACCAGCAGCCGCAAAATGTTCTGCTTGATGCCGTAGTCGTAGGCCACTACGCGAAACTTGCGGTTCTCGTTGTTGCCTTCGGTCTCGCCCATTTGTTCGGTCCAGGGCGAGGTAGCCAGATCGATCGAGCCGGCGTCCCACTTGTAAGATTTTCCACAGGACACGCGGCTGGCAAGTTCCTGCCCGGCCATGCTCGGCAATTGCTTGGCTTCGAAGATCAACTGGTCCGCCGGGGTACCGTCGGTAGCCACTACGCCCCGCAGCGCCCCGCACTGCCGCAAGTGCCGGACCAGTGCGCGGGTGTCGATGTCCCAGATCACCGGAATCTTGTGGCGGTTCAGATACAGCTGCGCGGTTTCGGCGGAACGCCAGTTGGAAGCGACCTGCGAGAACTCACGCACCACCAGCGATTCGATGTACGGCCGGGGCGACTCCTCATCGTCGAGATTGGCGCCCACGTTGCCGATGTGCGGATACGTGAGGCACACGATTTGCCCGGCATAGCTGGGGTCGGTGAAAACTTCCTGGTATCCGGTGAGGCTGGTATTGAAAACGACTTCGCCGCCGCGGCGCGCGATCGCGCCGGCCGCGCGGCCGTTAAAAACGCGCCCGTCTTCCAGCGCGAGTATGGCAGGTCGGTGCGGAACTTCCGTCAGTGTGTCCTCCGTGGCAAATCATTTGGTCTTGGCTTCCGTGGTTCCGCTGGACGACAACGAGCCGAAATGATCCACTGGCCAATACGCAAACACCGCTCGGCCGTAAATGAAGCGATTGGCTACGGGACCGAAGACGCGGGAATCGTTGGAACTGATGCGGTGGTCGCCCATGACAAAATAGTTGTCGCGCGGCACGCGAACCGGACCGAAATCGCTGAGGTCCTCGTATTGCGGCGGGACGTAAGGCTCGGGAAGCTGGCTGCCATTCAGGTACACCATGCCCTGGCGAATCTCCACCGTCTCTCCAGGCAGGCCCACCACGCGCTTGATAAAGGATTTCGACCGGTCCAGCGGATACCAGAAGACCACCACATCGCCGCGCTCGATGGGCTCAAAGCGGTACACGAACTTGTTGATAAAAATGCGCTCCTGGTCGGAGAGCAGCGGCGCCATGCTGGTGCCTTCGACCTTCACCGGTTGATAGAGAAAAACGATGATCACCAAAGCCAGGCCGATAGCGATCAGCAGATCGCGGGTCCACACGCGAATTTCATTCCGCAGGGAATGGGCCGGGGTGGGCTGTTCGGCGCCCGGGCTTGAGAACGTCGAGGCCGCGGGTTCCGGAGCCGCTATGGTCGGAGGCTGATTGTCGTCCGTGCTTTGCATTTTTCCGCTGCCTCGTATTTATAACATGGGCGTCACGCGCTGCGCCATATTTTGGTCACGGTGCGCGCTCTTTTCTGCAACCGCGGGCTCACGCCCCTTGCGACCCACTGTTATTTAAGACGCCAGCCTGCGCGACGCCGTTGCTTGCGGGCACGCCTCAAGCTCCCAGCGCGTAGTTCAGCGATGCCAGCGCGGCAATCATGGCGGTTTCCGTCCGCAGGATCAGTTTTCCCAGAGAGGCTTCGCGGAACCCGGCGCGGGTGGCGGCGCCGAGTTCCTCATCGGTCCAACCGCCTTCTGGACCGATCGCCAGCACGGACTGCGAGGCGGCTTCTCCGGCAAGAAGCTGGCGAAACGCCGGCGCATCCGCTCTCTCTGAGAGCATGACGCAGGCGCCGGTTCTATGCGCATCGAAGGCCGGCTCCAAATGCATCAGCGGCGCCAACACCGGCACTCGGACGCGTCGCGATTGCTGCGAAGCTTCCACCAGGATTTTCTTCCAGCGCTCCGCACGCTTGGCCGCGGCGACGAGCAGAGCCTTCTCGCTGCGCGCGGCCGCCAGCGGCACGATGGTGCTCACGCCCAGCTCGGTGGCTTTCTCGATGGCCCATTCGAAAGCATCGAACTTCACAACCGACAGGAGCAGCGTGACATCCAGGGCCGGCGGATGCGACGCAATTTCTTCGATGAGTGCAAACTCGACGCGGTTGCGGGTCACCGTTTCGATGCGGCCCAGCCAGACTTTTGCGCCGTCGCTGAGTTCATAGAACTGGCCTTGCTGGGCTCGCAGAACCCGGCCTAAGTGATGAGCGGTTTCTCCGTCGATGACGGCAGTTTGACCCGCAAATTGTTCAACGAAGAATCGCCTGCGCACGGAGTGAATTCTATCTCATATGGAAGCGTTCTCTGGTGTCGCAGGTTGCTGTAGCCGCTCTCTTTTACCCTGAGCCTCGAAGGGTCAGAGGGCGGGGGTTAGATTCAGCGGCGGCAACACTGCGAAGCTCGATTGGGCATCGCTCGAAAGAATCCTGCATGTCGGCACGAAACGCGCCTACGTTTAACCTAAACCCCCGCGGTCTGAAGACCGCGGCTACAGCAATGGAGCCGCCGGCAGGGGACCTGATCTGCTTCGTGGCGCCAAACTAGCCGAAAATGTCTTTGACCTTGTCGAAGATGGACGAATTGCGCTCGGCCGGCTTGTTTTCTACTTTTAGCGAGGCGCCCAGTTGCTCCACCAGTTTGCGCTGCTCGCGGGTGAGCTTTGTCGGTGTGAGCACGCGCACGTGGTAATACAGGTCGCCCTTGCCGCCGCCGTGGGGGTCGGCCATGCCTTTGCCCTTGAGGCGGAATACCGCGCCGCTTTGCGTGCCTTCGGGGATTTTCAGTTTTTCCTCGCCGCTCAGTCCGGGAACCTGCAGCTCGGTCCCGAGTGTGGCCTGTGCGATGCTCACTGGAATGGTGCAGTACAGATCAGCGCCGCGCCGTTCGAAAAAAGGATGCTCTTTTACATCCAGCACGACATACAAATCACCTGCAGGACCCCCGTTCGGTCCAGGCTCGCCTTCTCCCGTGACACGCAAGCGCGTTCCGCTATCGACGCCGGGGGGAATCCGCAGCTCGATGGTCTTCTCGCGCTCGATGCGGCCTTGTCCGCGGCACTCCGCGCAGCGCTCGCGGACGATTTGCCCGGCGCCTTGGCAAGCGGGGCAGGTGCGCGTGATGGTGAAAAATCCCTGCTGGTAGGCCAGCTGGCCGCGGCCCGCGCAGGTCTGGCACGCGACCACGCCAGTTCCCTTCTTCGCCCCGGTGCCGTTGCAGGCTTCGCAGTATTCCTGGCGCGGCAGCTTGACCTTGGTGGTGACACCAGTCGAGGCCTCCTCGAAGGTCAGCGTCATGTCGTAACGCAAATCCGCGCCACGTTGGGCGCGCGTCCGGCCGCCGCGACGCCCGCCGCCGAGCATGTCTTCGAAGCCGAAAAAGTCTCCGAAAATATCGTGGAAATCCTGGAAGATGGTGCCGTTGAAGTCCGTAGCAGCGCCCGCGCCCGACAAGCCGGCGTGGCCGTAGGTGTCGTAGATCTGGCGCTTCTGCTGATCGCTCAGGATGCTGTAAGCTTCGGTGCTCTCGCGGAACTTTATTTCGGCGTCCTGTTTGTTTTCAGGGTTGCGGTCGGGATGCCACTTCAGCGCGCACTTGCGGTAGGCGCCCTTGATTTCCTCGATGGTGGCCGTCCGCGAAACGCCAAGAACCTCGTAATAATCTCTCTGGTTAGCCTGGGCCATGCGAATACTGTTCCCTTTCTGCGCTTTTAGTTGACGATCTTCTTGGATGCCGGCCGCGCATTCACCGCTACACGCACCATGGCGGGTCGCAGCACGCGGCCATGGAAAAGGTATCCCGGCTGAAAGACTTGCAGAATGGTGCCGTCTTCGTGGTCGGCGGTTTCCGCGCGATCGACCGCCTGGTGCAGATGCGGATCGAACGGCTTGCCAATGGGATCCATGCGCTCAGCGCCGAGTTTGGCGAGGTTGTCGAGGAGCTGCTTGTAGATCAGCTCGAAACCCTTGCGATAGTTTTCGTACTCGGTCTCGCGATGGGCCGCCAACGCCTGCTCGAAACCATCGATCGTGGGGATCAAGCCCTCGATCACCCGGGCAGTGGAACGCTTCCAGTCCTCGGCGCGTTCCTTTTCGGTGCGTTTGCGATAATTGTCGAAGTCTGCCTGGCGGCGCAGCAGCGTTTGCCGCAGATCGTCGAGCTCCGCGGCGAGTTTGGCGACTTCCGCATCGGAACCAGCGGACGGATCCGCCGGAGCCCCCTTCGCTTCCGCGGGCTGGCCGGTGTTGGCAAGCGGCTCGTCACGATCCATATTCGTGTTCATGTCCTTATCCGGCACTCGCTTGCCTTTCTTGTTCCAAAAGTCTTTCAAATTTTGCTCAGTGCTTCGCTGAATAGTTGCGCCACGTAGGCCACCGCGGTGATAGCGCGCTCGTAGTGCATGCGCGTGGGACCCAGCACGCCCAAAGACCCTTGCACCTGGTCGTTCATCGTGTAAGGGGCGCTGATGAGCGCGAGATTTTCTCCCGCGTCGGAGATTTCTTTCAGGCCGATTTGTACGTGCACGGGGTCCGGCGTGTCGATGCAAGCGTTCAAGACCGTCACCAACCGATGTTTTTCTTCGATGGCCGAGAGCAAGTCGCGCAATTGCGTTTGATCGGCAAAGTCCGCCGCACCGACCATCTGCGCGGCGCCCTCGACATGTACCTGGCGGGCGGAGTCGTCTCCCAGAATCGCGGGATCGCAGAGCGCCAGCGCGCTTTGCACGATGCCTTCGTAGCGCTCCCGCTCGGTGGCCAGCTTTTGCAGCAAGTCGCCGCGGATGGCTTCGAGCGTCCAGCCCGAATAGTGGCGGTTCAAAAAATCGGCGGTGGCGTCCAGCTCGCTTTGCGAAAACGGCCGGCTGGGGCGCAGAATTTTGTCGCGCGTGTTACCGCCGGGCGAAATCAGCACCACCACAACGCGGCCATCTGGGAGCAGCCACATGCGGGCGTGCTCGATGACCGTCTTGCCCATCGGTGGCGAAACAATAATCCCCAGCGCGTTGGATACTTCCGCCAGGACGTGCCCAGCTCGCTCCGTGATTTCCGCCGCGTTGGTTCCCGCCCCGATCTCTCGCTTGATCCATTCTTTATCGACAACGCTGATGGTCGCTTGCGTGGCGATCTCTTGCGCGAAGAACCGATAGGCCGCGGCCGTGGGCACGCGTCCCGCCGAAGTGTGCGGCTGGTACAAAAAGCCGCCCTCCTCCAGGTCCACCATGATGTTGCGAATCGTCGCGGTGCTCAAAATTTCCTCAAACCGTTTGGAGATGGCGCGCGAGGACACCGGCTCACCGGTCTCGATGTACGTGCGGACGATGTCCGCCAGAATCTGGCGGTTACGGCGTTCCTGCAGTGCGATAGTCCTCATGGCAGCACTCTACACCTAGTGCTAACTACCATTGTAGAAATGCTGTCAAGCGGCGTCAACGCGCCTCGCGGACGAACGTGCTTCAGAATAGCTCGTGGAACATCTAGGCCAATGCACGTTTCCGAGCGAGGCGGCACGCGTGGGCCTCACCTGTCGACCGCCACAACCTTAGTTGCTAATTGTTGTCGATCTGGGCGCGTTGGAGCTTGTCCGAGTAGTCGATGTACAGCGTCTTCCACTCAGTGTAGAAGTCGATGGCGGCGATCGCGGCTTCGCGATGGCCGTTGCCGGTCTGCTTGGTGCCGCCGAACGGCAGATGCGTCTCCGCGCCAATCGTAGGCGCATTGACGTACACGATGCCGGTGTACAGATCGCGTATAGCTTGGAAGGCCTTGTTCACGTCCCGGGTGTAAATCGACGCCGACAATCCGTAAGGCACGCCGTTGGCGACGTCAAGGGCTTCGTCGAAGCTGCCCACCGGGATCACCGAAACTACCGGCCCGAAAATTTCTTCCTGCGCAACGCGCATCTTCGGCGAGCAATTCCCAAAAACCGTCGGTGCGTGGAACCAGCCCTTGGCATGCGCGCCGCTGTCCAGCCGATTTCCGCCGGTCAAAAGCTTGGCGCCTTCGTTCTTGCCAATCTCCACGTACTCCATCACGGTCTTGAGCTGCTGCTCGTTGATGCACGGCCCCATTTCTTTGCTCGAGTCCAGCCCGTCGCCGACCTTAAGGGCCTTGGCGCGCTCGACAAACCGCGACACAAATTCGTGATACACCGACTTGTGTACCGCGATTCGGCTCGCCGCGGTGCAGCGCTGCCCGGTGGTGCCAAATCCTCCCCAGACCGCGCCTTCCACCGCCAAATCCAGGTTGGCGTCGTCCATCACGATAATAATGTTCTTGCCGCCCATTTCCAGGCTGCAGTGCTTGAAGTCCGGCGCACAAGCCTGCGCGATCAGCCTCCCCACCGCCGTCGACCCGGTGAAGCTAATTACCGGCACATCGGAATGCTGCGAAACCGGCGCACCCGCATTGGGTCCATCGCCGCTCACCAGATTGACCACCCCGCTGGGGATGCCCGCCTCAGCCAGCACCTGCACCAAGTGATACGACGACAGCGGCGTGTCTTCCGCCGGCTTCAGCACCACGGTGTTTCCGCTCACCAGCGCCGGCATCATCTTCCACGCCGGAATCGCCATCGGAAAATTCCACGGTGTAATCAGTCCGCACACGCCGATCGACTGCCGCACGCTCATGGCGAACTTGTTCGGCAATTCCGACGGCGTCGTCTGCCCAAACAGCCGGCGACCCTCCCCGGCCATGTAGTAGGTCATGTCGATGGCTTCCTGAACGTCGCCACGCGTCTCCGCCAGGACCTTGCCCATCTCCCGCGTCATATCCTTCGACAATTCTTCCTTGCGTTGCACCAGCAGCTCCGCCGCGCGGAACAAGATCTCCGCCCGTTTCGGCGCGGGCACCAGCCGCCACTTCTCATAAGCAGCCTTCGCGGCCTCCACGGCCGCATCCACGTCCGCGGAAGTCGAAGACACGAACATGCCCACCAACTCATCCGTATTCGCCGGATTGCGATTCTCGTAGGCGCCGCCGCCCCGCGAGTCCACCCACTCCCCGTTAATGAAATTCTTGTAGACGCGTGGCGCGACTGCCGTAGCCATACTTCCTCCTAAGCCTGTTGATGCTCCGTTTGCAGCTCTTGGTTCTCAGCGGGATCGAACGCGGGATTGCTGCTCGTCAACTAAAATTCTACAGGCGCTTTGTAAGGCCGTCAAACCGCAATCCCCGCGGAAATAGTTCGCCGCGGGCAGGGCCACCCAAATACCATTCATTCGCCGAGACTTAGCGCCGACGGCACGCCAGCCGAAGATTTGACGCCGTTTTTACAAAACCGTGGCAAGTGCTCGAGGACGTCTCTGTATCCTCGCTTTACGTGGTAGTTGAGTAGTCTCCTTGGGCACGGGCCGGATGGTGCGCCCGCATCCTCCGGCCCACTTTTTGCCTCACCGCGTAGCTGCAGCACCGGTCTTGTCCACTACCACCGCGCCACCCTTCATCACCCACTTGACGCCATTCAGAACGGCGTTCACGTCCCCCACTGGGTCGCCTTCCACCGCCACCAGGTCCGCAAAATATCCCGGCGCGACGGTTCCCAATTCCTTTTCCTTTCCAAGCAATGCCGCTGCATTCACCGTAGCGGTTCGCAGCGCCTGTTCCGGCGTCATTCCCGCCTTCACGAACCACCCTAACTCGCGTGTATTCTCGCCGAACATGGTGTAAATCGCGTCCGATCCCATGGCAAACTTCACCCCAGCCTTGAAGGCTTTCCGCGCCGTCTCCAGATTCCGCGGAATGAACGCTTGCAGCCTCTCTTTGTACCCCGGCGCGTATCCGATCTTATCCCCGTTGTCGATGTAGTAGCGATTGTGGTCGATCGTTGGAACGTAGAAGGTTCCGCGTTTGACCATTTCCTGAATGGTCGCGTCGTCCATGTCGGTGGCGTGCTCGACCGAATCCGCTCCCGCCCGAACCGCATCACGCGCCCCATCCGGCCCGTAAGAGTGAATGGCAATCTTCTTTCCGAACTGGTGCGCGGTGTCCACGGCCGCCTTCATCTCCTCGAACGTATAGGTTTCAAAACCGGTCACGTCGTCATCGGTGCCCGTCGAGCCGTACATCTTGATCACGTCCGCGCCCGCGGCGATCTGCTGGCGCACCAGCTTCAGCACTTCCGGCACGCCATCGGCAATCCCGCCCACGGGCGGCGTCCCTTCTTTCTTGAAGGGAGTCGCCGTAATGTATAGCCCGTAGCCGCACACAAACATCCGCGGCCCGATCATCTCGCCCCGGTTGATCAGGTCGCGCATGGCGATGTCCATATACTGATCGGCGCCCAAATCTCGCACGGTGGTAACCCCGGCCTCCAGCGTCCGCATGGCCCCCTTGCGCGCCAGGAATACGACGACGGCCGGCACCGGATTGAGCGTCTGCTTGAGCATCGGCACGCCAGGGGTCTCATCCGTGTATATGGTCATGTGCGTGTGCACGTCGATGAGTCCCGGCAAACCCGTGTACTTGGACAGATCCAGCACTTCCGCGCCCGCCGGAATGGCCGACGGATCGGTCGTAACGCTGCGAATCCTGTCTCCCTCGACCAGCACGATAGCGTTGGTCCACACCTTGCCTTTGGCGTCCCACAACTTGCCGAAGCGCACCGCTTTCACCGGTTTTGCCACCGCAGAGTTCTGCGCTACAAGACTTCCAGAGGCGAAGAAAACCAGCGAAATCCCAAGCACAAATCGAGCTACACGCATGAAGGCTATCCTTTCGCGAATACACGACGACGCACTGCGCCGGTAGGACTTCTAATTCAGTTGGGATGGGATTGCAATCGCGAAAGATAAAACAACTACTGCCGCTCAACCGTCTGCGGCGCGCCCGTCAACCTCGAAGTCGAATTGAGCGGCGGTATGGGCGCCGCAACCCCTGCCGTTTGCGAACCAAGGCCCAATTTCTCCAACGTCAAGGCGTCGAGTTTCCCGGAAGGATTCAATCCATGCGCCGCCTGAAACTTTTTCATGGCCTCGACGCTGGCATCGTTCCACTTCCCGTTGGGCGTTCCCTCGAACGACCCATCCTTCGCCAGGGCCTGTTGGATCTCAGAAATACGCTCGGGAGCAGGCGCTTTTTGCCCCTTCTCCCGAGCCTTGGATCGTGTTTTCTTCGACGAGCGACGCGCCTTGCTGCCGCTTGAGGAGTTAGAGCCCTTGGAAACGGTTTGCGCTGTCGCCCGGCACACACCGAGTCCCGCCGCTACCAGCAGCGCCAACCCCAAGACAATAGTTCTCCTCAAACGCATCCAGCCTCGTAAAACCGGAACGCAGTTCCGGGCTGCAATTATTGTTTGTTGTCCGCCGGGACCACACCCGACAAAAACACCGTCAGTGTCTTCTCGTTATCGCCGCGCTGGAGAACCTTGAACACCACGTTCTCCCCGGGCTTGAGTTTGCCCACAGCCTTCTTATAGTCGTCCACGGAACTGACCGTCTCGCGATTGATCTCGGTAATCACGTCTCCGCGATTGAAGCCCAGATCATCGGCAAAGCTGGCGGGGTCCACATCGACCACCAGCACGCCCTTCTGTCCTTCCATGCCCACACGCGAGGCTCGGTCCGGGGTCAGGCTATCGACGCGCAACCCAAATTCCGCAGGAGCTCCCTCGCCGGATTGTTCGCCTACGCGGCCCGCCTGGGTCGGAAATACCCGCGTGCGATCTTCCACCACGGCGGTGGTTTCCTTCTGCGAGCGGTCCCGCACATAATCCAGCTTCACCTTGCTGCCAATGGGAGCCTGTGCGATGGGGTTGACCAAGTCGTTGCCCGTCTTGATCGCCTTGCCGTTTACGGCCGTGATGACGTCTCCGCCCTTCAGCCCGGCCTTCTCCGCCGGACTGCCGGGCTCCACGCCCATGATCACCATGCCGTACGGCGCGCCCAGCGACTTAAGAGTGATGGCATTGGTTCCCTGGTCTTCCCGGAAGCTAACGCCGATCGATCCACGGGTTACGCGGCCCTGCGAAATAATCTGGTTGTACACATTGATCGCCGTCGTCGAAGGCAAAGCAAATCCAACGCCTTCGTAGCCGCGGCTCCCGGTAATAATGGCGGTGTTGATGCCGATCACTTCTCCGGCCAAATCAACCAACGGTCCGCCGGAATTGCCCGGATTGATAGCCGCATCGGTCTGCACGAATCTCTGGAACTGGTGCCCCGCCCCGCCGATCCCGCCGCGATCCTTGGCGCTGATGATGCCCGCGGTCACGGTCGCCTGCAAGCCGAAGGGGCTGCCAATGGCCAGCACCCAGTCGCCCACTTGTATGCCATCGGAGTTGCCCAACTTGGCTGTCGGCAAATCCTTGTTGGCCTCGATCTTGATGACCGCCAGATCGGTGTCTTCGTCCACGCCAATCACTTTCGCGGTGTATTTGTTGGGATCTCCGCCGTCCAGTTGCACCTGAATCTTGGTGGCCTGCTCCACAACGTGATTATTCGTCAGGATGTAGCCACGCTTGTCCACGATCACGCCCGAGCCCAGGCTGCGTTCCGCCTGTGGAGGAGCATCCTGCCGGCCGTCGAAGAACCGGTCGAAGAAATCCTGCATGGGATCGTCCTGGTCTGGCTGCTGTTGCGGCGAGCGGCGCTTCTTGGTCTGCTTGCGCTCGAGTACCTGGGTGGTGGCGATATTCACGACTGCGGGTTCGACGCGATTCACAATGGCGGAAAACGAACTGGTCGCCGCAATGGGATCCGGAACCGCCAGAGGTGTCGCGTTCGTACCGGCGAACGAAAAAGCCTTCATCGCCGAGGCCCGGCCGGAAACGATCGTGCCGATCAAGATACCCGCGCACAGCGTTATCGCCACAAACACGGACGCCAAAATCTTGCGCCGGCGCGCCCAATCAAAGAGTTCCTGTACTTGCTGACCCATAATCACTTGCTCCTCTTAGTCCTCAAGAAGACGTCACGCCCGCCTGTGCAGTATAACACCGCGCTTTATGCGCGGTTGCGGCCTGCAAGGAATGCACCCAGGATGGATACTGTACCAATGGCCGGGTGCCCTGCCGCCTGCCAGGCTGGTGCGTCAGCCGGGAAATGTTACTCCTAACTCGCTCTCCTTGGCTCCCCTTTTCTCTTAGACGCGGCAAACCTCCGAACTGTTGTTACATATTTTCCCATGGTTCTGGCGCTCCCGCGCTTCGCTCTTGACTTCTCCTCCGTTTTCAAGCATAAAATTAGTAGCTGCGGTTGCGGCGACACGTGGCGATTTAGGGCAACTTGCTCCACGTAAAAAACTGCTAAAGAGCTGTAGAGTTTCCCAGAAAGATTTTCTGAGACCCTCCAAGCACTTTGGCACGGAGGGTTTTTTCATTTCCCCCTCCTTGCTGCCCTAGAGACCCCGTACTTCATCGCACCGCGCGTTTTTGCAGCGGTTGTATTCCGTTTGGCCTGGAACGCACAGGGGAAGCGGGCGCCGTTGTCGCGAAAGGTGACCATGTCCGATCTCTACGAACTGCGCTGTAAAGAGTGCGGCAAGACCTGGGGAAATTCCCCGCGCTCGTTCTGCGAAGAGTGCTTCTCCCCGCTGGAAGTCTCTTTCGACTACGACTCCCTCAAGAAGATCGCCCGCCGCGAAGACCTTGCCTCGCGCGCCTTCAATATGTGGCGCTACTGTGAGTTCCTCCCCCTGCCAGAAAAGTTCCAGCCGCCCAACGCCGTCGGCGGCACCCCGCTGGTCGCTTCCCGCAAGCTGGCCGGGCACTGGGGCGTAAAGAATCTCTTTTTCAAGAACGATGCGGTCTGCTTCCCTTCGCTGTCCTTCAAAGACCGCGTGGTCGCCACCGCGCTGGTGGCTGCACGCCGCTTCGGCTTCCAAACGGTGGGTTGCTCTTCCACCGGCAATCTCGCCAACGCCGTCGCCGCGCAGGCCGCGCAGCAGGGCTTTGACGCCTGCGTCTTCATCCCCGCGGACCTCGAGCCCGCTAAAATTCTGAACACCGCCGTCTACGGCGCCCGCATCGTGCGCATCAACGGCAACTACGACCACGTCAATCGCCTGTGCGCGCAAATCGCCGACCGCTTCCAATGGGGTTTAGTAAACGTAAATCTTCGCCCGTACTATTCGGAAGGCTCGAAAACGCATGGCTTTGAGATCGCCGAGCAATTAGGCTGGACCCTGCCGGACAACGTGGTGGTTCCGATGGCCGGCGGCTCGCTCATCGGAAAAATCGCTAAAGCGTTTCGCGAATTAGTGACTCTCGGCTGGGTCGAAGCCAAGCCGGTGCGCTTCTTCGGCGCCCAAGCCACCGGCTGCTCCCCGATTTCCACCGCCGTGAAGAAGAGCCTGGCCCGCTTCGAGCCGCAAAAACCCGACACCATCGCGCGCTCCCTGGCCATCGGCAATCCCGCCGACGGCCCTTACGCCATCAAGCTGATCCGCGAAAGCGGCGGCTGGGCCGAAGACATCTCCGACCCCGAAATCGTGGATGCGATCAAACTGCTGGCAGAAACGGAAGGAATCTTCACGGAGACTGCCGGAGGCGTCACCGCAGGCGTAGCCCAAAAACTCATCCGCGAAGGCCGCATCGCCCCAGGTGAGACCACGGTAGTCTGCATCACCGGCAACGGCCTGAAAACTACCGACGCCATAGCCGCGGATTACCCGGCGACAGAAGCCATCGCCCCGAGAATCGAAGCCTTCGAGGCCTATCTCGACAACCAGCTGGCCACCACGGCGAAGGCCTAAAGTGGGTGAACAAACCTATGTGGCAAGATTTGTTTCGTCAGGTACTTTTTGTCAGGTACGGCGTCTAGCCGCTGCGAGAACCGTGTAGGGGCGCGCTTTAGCGCGTCCCACCCATCTTTCGGGGGTCGGAGCTTTAGCTCCGACATAAAGTGCATGCTTTCAGGGCTTTAGCCCCTGAGGAAACACTCTTAGCATTTTTCCGCGGCCTGTTCAGCCGCTGAGGTTCAGTTTTCATGAGTCGCCGACCACCAGCCGACGACCATACGTTGTAGAAGAAAATTTCAAGGAGCTAGATCAAAAATGTCCGTAACCATCGAAATCCCCACCGCCTTCCGCCGCTTCACCGACGGCGCCCCCAAGGTCGACTGTAGCGCCGCCACGGTCGCCGAAGCGCTCAACGCCCTGACCACCCGCTTCCCCGACCTCTCCCGCCACGTCCGCGACGACAGCGGCCAAATCCGCCAATTCCTAAACATCTACCTCAACGAAGAAGACATCCGCTTCCTAGGCGGCGAAGCCTGCACCCTAAAAGAAGGCGACCGCGTCCTCCTAGTCCCCTCCATCGCCGGCGGCTCCTAAACGTGTAGGGGCGCGCTTTAGCGCGTCCCTCCTATCCCTGCCCTTTGGGGAATTCATGAGACAATCTCTGGGCCGCTGCTCTAGTCTCCTAGTGACTCGTCGCCCCGCTGTCAGGAGTTTCCATCAAGCTGGACACATTAACCGGCTCAAAATTCGCCAAGGTCAAACTCGTCAAGCAAGCCAGATCGGTATCGTTCCATCGCGCGTCTGGCGTGCCAATCAACCCTCCACTCATTCCGTTGTCAGCCAAAATGATTCCATAGTTTCGGAACCCAGTAATGATAATCGCCGCCTGCGGACTCGTAGAAGCACAAGACGGCGTCGCCACCGACGCCTTCAGCCGGTAAATCTCGCCGGCCGGCCCGCTCATCGTGCAGCTCGTCGGCGGCGAAGACTGCGAAATCATCGACTCCGTGGAAATCGTGCTCCCGCCGGACATACAGCTCCCCACCCCAGCAGTCTGCGTCGAAGGCCACACCCAATAATTCAACATATGGTTGAGCGTGAATCGCACCGGATGGTGCACCGCCCCGTTCGGCGAACTCGGCGTACCCGTGCCGATCACTTCGTCGGCGGTCACCAGCAGTGGCCCGACAGGAAGCCCTGCAGCGTCGGAGGTTCCGTTACCCTGCGTCGTCAGCACGTTGGAAGACACATCGGGCCAAAGTGCGTTGGAGGAATCCGTCCACGGCCCACCAAGATTGATTCCCTGCCACATCTCGTAAAGTGCGGGTTTCTTTCCGCCGCCGGCCTGCACGTAAACCAAAACGTGCCGGTCTCCCGTCGACGCGCTGGTCCCCTCCGGCGGCGCATACGCCGGAATCGGCCCGGACGTAAAGTAGGACTGATACAGCGTGGTCGCGACCGCTACATTGGGCTGATTGAACGGAACCTGAACGGCCGGTATTCCGTTCGGAAACCCGCCACTCCCTCCGAAAAACGGCCGAATTACCTCCGGCAAGTAGGCGCTGAAAATGGGAGCTGCCGGAGATGAATCTACCGGCAAGCTGGTGGACGCAAAGTCCACCCGATGATGAAAAATCGATGTCGACGGAAATACGTTCGCCAGGAACGCATTATTCCCCGTGATGGCGAAGTTGATCTGCTGGGACACTTGACCGCTCGCCGAGTCCTTGACCACAAACTGCGGCCCGTACGTGCCCTGCCCGCCGATGAGCGTGCTGCTGACCGCCCCCGTCGATGCATTCAAAGCCATTCCTTCCGGTAACGGCGAGAAGTTTCCGCTGGTGTCTAGCGAAAACGTGTAAGGCGGCGTGCCGCCGGTGGCAGTTATGGTGCAGCCTGCATAAGCCGTGCCCTGCGTTCCGCTGGCACACGACGAAGTGGTGATCGCCAAGGCGCCGCCCGCCGCCGCGATGCTAACCGTTGCCATCGCTGTGGATGAGCCAGACGCATTGGTGGCCGTCAGCGTATAGGTCGTCTTCGCCGTCGGGCTCACATTCGTCGAACCGCTCGCCGCCGTGGATGTAAAGCTTCCCGGCGTGATGGCAATGCTCGTCGCTCCCGTCGTGGCCCAGCTAAGCGTGCTGCTGGAGCCCGAAAGAACGCTGGTCGGGTTGGCATGGAACGAGCTAATGGTCGGCGTCCCTGCCGCGCTTATAGTCACCGTGGTGGTGGATGTCGTTGAGCCAGACGCATTGGTCGCCGTCAGTGTATAGGTCGTCGTTGCCGTCGGGCTTACCATCGTCGACCCACTCGCCGACGTCGAGGTGAATCCACCGGGCGAAATCGAAATCGTCGTCGCGCCGCTCGCCGTCCAGCTCAAGGTGCTGCTGGCCCCGGAATTTATGCTGGCCGGACTCGCGCCGAAAGAGGTAATCGCAGGCGCGGACCCTTTTCCCTGATTCGCGTTCGTCGAGCCCGTGGCCCCCGCACAACCCGCCACGCCGGCACAAGCCGCCAGGGCCAGCGCTAACGCGAAGACAGCCACCCCCGCAGAAATGCTCTTCCGGAAGTCGACGCTTCTGTTTCCAAAGGACTTGGGGCCATCCATACGCATTCCTCCAGCGCCACAACTCCCCAAGTCTAGCCACCGCGCATTCACCCCCGCTACTGGTCGCAGGGGCAGCATCAAGCTCTTGGTACACGATCCTATTCGCTCATCCCGCCTGGCACAGAGTGGCAATCGCTAGGCACCCAAGAAGAAAAGGAACTAACAAGACGGAAAGTCCGTACCAATCGTCTAAGGCTGCAGCCGTTGCCGGTGTTCCGGCGGGTGGGGAAACAGGATGCAAAATCTCTGGCGCGACCTGCAGTTCGGCTTGCGA
>Ga0210384_10000618_pt1 | contig 53824 bp, 44 predicted proteins | sample IncBWH2MmetaG_FD_160574 | JGI IMG/M metagenome (GOLD analysis project Ga0210384, IMG submission 160574) | Forest soil microbial communities from Barre Woods Harvard Forest LTER site, Petersham, Massachusetts, United States - Inc-BW-H-2-M | ecosystem: Environmental > Terrestrial > Soil >...
CTCCGAGCCCGCAGCACAAGCTGCACTGGCTCGCCGAGCAGGCGCTGAACTGGTCCGGTCTGCCGGTTGTGCACGTGCGGCCGACAGTGTTTCTCGAAGGCTTCTTCCTGACTTTGACTCCGGATTCGGTCAGGGAATCCGATCACATCAGGCTACCGTTCGGGGAGGGCAAGACTTCGCCGGTGGCAGTGGAAGACGTTGCGCGGGTGATCGCCGCCCTGCTCGCTAATCCGCAGCCGCACATCGGCAAGATCTATCACCTGACCGGTCCGCAGTCGGAGAACATGCATTTCTTTGCACAGGAGTATTCGAAGGCGCTGGGCCGCACAATCACCTTTCAGGACATTCCCGTCGAGCCGTGGCGGGACGAGTTGCTCAAGCGGGGCTTCCCGGTTCACCTGGTGAACCACCTGGCGGCGATGGGCGATCTGCATCGCGCGGGGCGCTTCGACCGGATGTCGGACGACGTGCTCACGCTGACTGGGCAACGGCCGCTGAGCGTGCAGGAGTTTGTCCGAAAGAATGCGGCGGCATTTACCGCGGCGGCAAAAGCAAAACAGGCCTGAGTGTCCGCGGACAAATGAGGAGACAGAATGAAGGTTTTGCTATCCCGAGCGACGCCGAATGGAGCACTTATTCGGTGCGGTGACTCGCGTGGACCCCCCCACCTAACATCGCAAATAGTTGGTGGGTTACCTAACTTGTCGATGGGCAGTGGCGGTTTGTGCATCCGAGTCCATGACTGTTACTGTCAACGTGCCAAGTTGCAGCGAGTTCAAATTGATGTTGTTGGGGATCGAAAAAATGAGATTGATGCGCGGTTTGTTGAAGTTTGGCCCCGTTAAGTTAGTGCCCGCTTCGTCAGTCACCCAGGCCGTGACCGGAACACTGGCATCGGAGAGTGGATAATCGTACGACCAATTGGTGCCAACAATATTGGGATTCATGTCCTCGGTGATTGCCTCCACGAAGAATGAAACGATGTGGCCCCCGGAATATTCAGTAAAGCGGGTTGTCCCGTCGATGACTTGCCAGTCGACTTGAGGATCTCGGTCGCGCGGCAAGGGCGGAAGAACCGCGAAGGCGGTAAGTCCATCGTTATTGACTGCGATGGAATCGTAATCGATGCCAAGCGTCTGCAGCGGATCGGTACTCTTGTTTCGAGGGAGCAACTGCGAGGTCAATATAGCCTTGCTGATCGAGCAGACTGGTTGCACGACCGCAAGAACCTTCGCCTGAGCCGAACTCAGAGAGAACCCAATCAAATCGCCGACCGTATTCACTAGAATCTCAGCCGCATTTCCGAGCGCTCCTTCTCCCCCCAGTGACACCTTCAGTCCGCATAGGGGACCGCGGGCATCGAGGCTGGACAACGGCCATACTTTAGCAATCAGAAAAGTGGCGAATGCCGTCGCCTGAAGTCCGATGTCTTGACCTAACTCATGGGCCTGCGCATGAACGGTAAGCTTGATCTGATCATTGCTGGGCGGAGGATTATCGACAAATTCAAGCTCGTAGCTAAGTAGCGAGATTGATTGTCCGGCGACACTTAGGTTCTTCGGTTGAGCGTCCCAAACCGCAGCAAATACTCTGCGCAATGCGTTGGCGTTGATGCGATAAGCAAAACTGTGCCCCGCATCCACGACGGTCACAGTGTTCAACACGTCCGGTGTTGCTTGGTGCCCGAGCCAGACGCCGATCGTCTGTCGAAAGTTATTAGGGCCGTTCGGTAAGCAGACCGTTGCAATTGATACGTTGCGTGCGAGTTGCGCGAACGGAGTGCCCGCACCCCCCGAAGCAATGCGCGCCGGCAGGTCCTCGTTGATGATGCGATTAAAGTCCGCGATCCGCTCAGGCGGAAACAACTTGTCGATACAGCTTTCCATCTGAGCGACAACGTCGGGCTCGTTGCCGCTAATGGGAGCGGTACCCAACCATTGCCACGACTTCCCCATCCATGTTCCCGACGAGTTCGGATCCGCAGGCCTTTCGATGCTGTACACCTCACCGGCGTCGTTGATGGCAAACAGGCGCAGGCCGCCGTCGAGACCGCGTTGCAGTGATAATCGATGTATCGGTAGGTCTTTTTGGATAAAAGGCTCCAGTGACCCTCTGGCGTTGTTAGGATTCTGGATGCCGGTCTGTGGTACTTCGACGGACTCGTAGAATTTCCCGAATCGGAAATAGCCACCGGCCGCGTCTTGGACAACAAACCGAACCCCTGGCGACGATAATGCCGCTACGGTTAACAGACCACTATCGTCTTTCGTTGTCGACCAGTCACTGACAGGGCTATCAAACACTGTCACCCAAGGTTGCCACGCTTCATTCGGCCGTACTTGGGTTCGACTATACAAAGCGCCGTTGTCACCGAGCCCGAAAACAGTGATCGAGCCTGCTGATTGGTTGGCGGCGCTAATTCTCTGGATGTCGTGACCGTCCAACCCGCTCCACGGACTGAAGGCTCCGTTTGCGCTTTCTTGCTTTCGAAAATATACCTGCCCGTTTTGGCCGACTGCGAATACAACGAGGCAGCCGCTTCCGTCGCGGGATGCTGCGATCTCCCGCAAATCATGACCTTCAAGCGCTCTGGTTATCCAGTCAGATTCGACGAGGCGACTGTCGATGGCCTTTTGGGCTATGGAGTAGAGAGCGCCATCGCCTCCTAACACAAAGACCTCTAGGCGGCCGTCTTGATTGACTGCAGCTTTGATACGCTTTAAGTCGTGACCGGTACGCAGGAATTGATCGCTCCAGCCCGAATTTGCGGATTGCTGCGATCGAATGACGAGCGTGCCTCCATCTAGTACAAACGCAAACAACCGACCGTCCCGGGCAGTGATCGGGTCGACATCCGATATTTTTCCGAAGAAGTTGGGCGCCCATCCCGCCCAAGTTGATCGTCCGGTCGTTTGCCATCGATGGAAGAGCATTCCCGCGGAGTTGACCCCGAAAACTTCGTACCGGCCATCTTGATTCACGGCTGCGCTCACCAACGTGGTGGGCAGTTCATCGCAGTAAGCGGTCTGATTGCCTGGGACTAACAATCCGAGGAAAACGAGTAGTAACAAGCGGACCGGCATTTTGTACTCCCCTGTTTGGAAAGGAGTGAGCTAGCATTACGCGATGGTCTTCGTTGCTTTGTGACCCGGATCTTACTCCTGTTTCCTGTCCGTGGTGCTAGATTATTGGCGCAATATCGCCATATCACTCACAATTTCAGAATCGGCCCGTCACTTTGGCGGCGGTCGGCCACACATAAGTTGTCCTCAGAGCTGATTTGCCAGGTGGTAGGTTGCCGACTTTCGATAAATCGGATCGAAATGGTTTCCGAGTAGCCTGTTGTGCGCTCACTCTCTTATTCTCATCTTCGGTTGGCGCTCAATCCAATGAGAGACGGTGCACGCTGTCGTCTCACCAAGGACTTCACTGTGCACATTCTCTCGAACATTGGAGTGAACCCCTAGAGTGAGACAGTTTTGTCGTGCACACCTTGGGAAGCAAGGATTACTTCGGGCTTGCCGACCATCCGGGAGTTAACGGCCTTAAGATACCGGCCTCCGACCTCATCCTGTCATGAAAGGGGCTACAATATTTTCAATGACCGGAACTGACGTCGGCAGGTACTCGCGCGCGAGATCGGGCCTAAGCGCGTTCATACTCTAGGACGGCGTCATTTTCTAACTGATTATGTCTCGATGAAGGGAGTCAAACATGGAAATGAATCAGCGCATGGCAGTGATGGTATGGCTAAGTCTGAGCCTCGTGGCGTCGGGGATCTCTGTCGCGCAGTCCTCCCCGCGTTCGGGAGAAGACATAACTCACGCAGAGCGTGCGGTGCCCGGACTCCATGACTTCGATTTTTTGGTGGGGCACTGGCGAGTTCATCATCGAAAGCTGAAGGAGCGCCTCGTCAACAGTCACGAGTGGATCGAATTCGAAGGCACATTGTTCAGCCAGCCACTGATGGGTGGCTACGCTAATGTAGACGACGACGTGTTCGAGGTTCCGGGCGCCACTTATCGCGGCGTGGCTCCACGATCCTTCGACGCCAAGTCGGGGCAGTGGTCGATTTGGTGGATGGACAGCAGGACGCCACTCGCGCCCATGGATCCGCCCGTGAGAGGGAGCTTCCATAATGGCGTGGGTACCTTCTACGCCGACGATACCGAGAACGGGAAACCAATTCGCATACGATTCATATGGTCCGAGATCACACCCACCTCATGCCACTGGGAGCAGGCATACTCGCCCGATGGTGGTAAAACGTGGGAAACCAATTGGGTACAGAATCTTAAACGAGCGCAATAATTCGTTTTTGGAAACTCCCAGGTGCAGGCGAACTTCCGTCTCCCTCTACTTATCCTGGATGTTCCCGGCTGCGGGCGGCTGAGGCACAGCCGACGTGTGATGATCCATCGTTCATGATGCGATCACTTCTATTTTGCCGGTGTTGGCTGCGGAAAAGCGGCTCGACCGCGCCCAAGGACTTAACGAGACCTGCCTTGGGAGTGTAACGGGCAAACCGGGTACGCCGTGAAAGGTGAATGACGCACTTCGCCCGGAATGGAAATTTCGATTCGCCTTCCAGATAGCAGTACCGTCCCATGACTTGCTCTTCCGCATTGTAAGTGTCGCCGATAACTTCGTTGCGGATTCGGTCCACGCGTTTGGAATCTCTTCTTGGTCTTGCCATTGCATCAGCGAGTCCGCCGATGGATCGTTCACGAGGGAACGTCGGATGAGATTCTCGGCATGAGTTTCAGCAGCCTACGGACGGCATTGAAGTCAGGCCGTATTCCCGGTTGATACACGCCCTCGTCGGCCCGCCGCTCCCAATCCAAGAGCAGCGACTCAACGATCTCTCTCCCATCAGGATCCCGAACCGCTTCCATCGGTGTCCGGCCACCAAGAATGGGAATCTTCTGACAAGCCCAGTCCTCGGTTTGCTTCTGAACCACTTCCTGGATTTGTTTTCTCACCTCCGGATCAAGAAGGATGTCGTCTACGGTCTCTTCATCCTTTGCCCGCATTTTGTCTTTTCTCGGGGATTTAGCAAGCATCTCGTCGGCCGTCCGAGCGACAGTCCTCTGGTGAGTCGCATTAGCACCGAGTCGCTTTTCGATTTTGTCTCGAAGCTGCTTGGCGCGCCTCTTGGAATTCACTTCAGCAATCAGAGTACCCCCCGAAATCTTGATACTGCCGAGAATGGTGTTGTCCCAGGTCGAGATTTTCTTGTTCCCCTGCTTGAGCCAATCGAAGTTCACGGCACGGAGTTTTCCGGTCTCGTCGAATTCCGCTTCGGCCGAGAGGTCTTCCTTGGATCGACCGACGGCCAGAGGCGCCAATGCTTCGAACGCCGCTTCTGGCGACTCAATTCGGAACTCTAGGGTGTGGAACACGAGCGGATCGCCGTCCGTGTTCGCGAGGCGGGGCGGACGATTCAGAGCATCCCGAATGATCAGGTAACTAAACCGAATTCTGTCCGCGTACCGAACGAGGTCCTCCGCGTCCAAATCTCGATTCTGCTTGGCGATCTTCCTCCGCAGTTTCTTCCGAAGCTCGAAGACCTCGGCCTTCCAGGAAGGCGGGATGCCGATAGGGGCAAGACTACCCAGGATGGAAAGCCCGTGCAGTTTCCAAACTTGTCCGTAAACGATATCTCCCTTCCGCAATGACCGGGACGCTGAACGTTCGAAAACCTCGGTCTCCGTGCCGAGTAGAATGTCCCTCAGCCCAATTCGTTCATTGGGATCCGTCCAAAGAACCTCGAAGAAGGTAACCGGCTGCATCGTGGCTTGTGCAAGAAACAAACGCTCCAGCTCGGATAGCTTTCCGGCTCTTTCCAGCGTGAACCATCGCGCGACGATCCCTCCCTTTGTGACTGTGCCCTTCCTGCTGCGGCGCCTCTGTGGATCCCAATGGAAGAGGAAGTACGGCATGAAAATCTGGTTTTCATGGGAGCGCTCATCAAACGGCAGAGGGAGATCGGTCCCATGGAAGTCCTGCCAGGCTTCGCCAATCCGATTGCCGAACTTGCGCGCGGCAAATCTCATCATCTCCCGCGTGAGCTCGTCGGATGTGTCACGCTGTCGAGCCCAAAGGCCGTAGAACGCATTTCGCTGCTCCAGACAGCACCGTTTGTACTTCTTTCCGCTGCCGCAGGGGCAAGGGTCATTCCTGCCGACCTGCTCGTTGACATGAACGGCCATGATCTTGTGACATTACCTCGCGAAATTCGAGAAGACAAGTCCCTGAGGAAATCTCCAGCAGAAGCGCACGTGCCCACTCGGTGGACGTGCCTTCCGCCACGGGGGTGTGCTTGGATGGTGAAAAGCCATAGCCAAGGCAATTTAAACCGTGGCCGTCAGGTGGAGGGGACCTGGGCGACGTGACCGCGGTGCGCGGTTCACGATAATCCCAACGTCTCGGCCCGTTTTCATAGCAAGATGAGTCTTGGGGGCGCCCACCCAATGTGTCGCCCATGGAGACGTATCGAATCCCCAGCCCATGCAGTCTTTCACTGAGCGGATTGGCTGAATAGTCGGGATTGAACCGCGACACGGGATTCGACCGCACATCAACCAGGAATTCGACCTGCTCCCTATGCAGCATTGCGAAGAAATCCTCAGTGGGGCGGCTACCATAGGTGACCCGAACGTCGACGCGATGCGAGCGCGAATGCTCGAGAGAAGATCGCTGATTTTGGATGTGGCCTGAGCCTGTTCGTTCCGCTGCTCCTCTTCAGGCGTTGGTGGCCGCATTTGACGGAGGAAATCCCTGAGTTTCGCGGGCGTTTCCTTATCGAGGGTACTGTAGCTGTGGTTGGCGACCCGCCGTAGCCTGTCATGCGCAATTTTGCGCAATTCTGTCGGATCGATCCCACAGTCACGCAAATCGTCGTCGAGCGCCAATTGGTCGCGTCCCTCTGCGGTAGACGTTAGTGCCGCCAACCGGTTCAAGAAGACCCGTTCCTGTTCTCTTCGTCTGCCGCTATCTGAGCGATTCCGCTTCTTGCTCATGTTCTATTTCCTTCTGACGGGCTGCACAAATTGTGCTTGGCGAGAAAATGTCGAAGCCGCTTTTTCCGATTTTGGATATCGGCAGGGGTCGTACGGGCGATCTCGGCGATTTTCCCGAGGTGTGAATACGTGGAACTCGAAAATGGCGTAGACCAGCTCATGCAGTTCAGGCTCCGACTGCTCTAGCAGAGTGTATAGCCGCTCTTTGAACAATTCACCTTCGACAAGTTTATCAACGGAGAATCCACTGTCGAAATCATCCAGGCTAGTGGTGAGGACTTCCCAGTCCTGGAGATCCCCGGAGAGAGGAGAAACCTTTCTGCAATAAACAATCATAGGCACTTAGCTACAAGTGGCGGCTCTATAACCTCAATAGCGTATCCAGGAGCTTTTCGATCTTTCTGCCGTACCTGTTCAGCCCGAGAATCCGCCGCCGTTGAGGACGCGAGAGTCGATCTTCATAAACTAAAACTTCGTCAATGTGGTTGGGATCTTCCGGTTTGGCCCGAAGAAGTCGCCGTTCCAAGCTCGTGTCACCCTGAGCCAGAATCTTGATACAAACACCGCGGACGCGTTGATGCTCGGCCCACAGAGCGTCATAGGCACGTGCGATGTTCCTTTGCATCGATCACTCCCAATCACTTTCGTCCAGCACGTACAGGCAGAGTTGTTTGAAATCCCCGGTCTTCCAATCACTCAAGTCTGCCGCCTGAATGACACTGGCCGTGCGGATCGTCCAACACAGTTCGGTCTTGTCGGTGAACCGCACGTGGATGAAGAGCATACCGTCCTCGAACTTGTGTTCGGCCCAATCCACCACCTTGCCCTGGACGCCAGGGTATTGTTTGCCGGGCCCTCCTCTCCAAGCGTCTGGCTTCACCAATGATTTGCGGTTTTTCAAGAGTCGCCCTTTCCCTTTGACATCGGACTTACGCCGGTTGGCGCTTGGCTCGCTGGTTTCGCGGAGTGCGGTCTGCGCTTCTTTGCCATCTTTCTTTGCTGATTTGTCGCTCGCGCGCCCTTTCTGGCGCGCTCTTCTGCGCCTTGCTGTTCGTCGTCCTTGTCCCAACCAGGAAGTAAAACCACCCGGTGTGGGAGTCCTTTCTTCCTTCGCACTTCCTCCCGTCCCTTAACTTCCAGGTACAGATCGAAAGGGTCTATCAGCCTCCGGTCGTACTCCCGCCGATATCTGTCGGCCCAGCGGGCATCGCTTTCCACGATGTCGCTGAAGTTTTCAAAGAACTCCCGGTTGGCCCCTAGCCGGGCGCTTTCAACCTCCGCGCGAGCGTAACGAAGCTCCTGGCTGCGGAAAAACCTGATCTTTTCCATGCGCTCAAGGCCCAGAATTACGTGGTCAAAGGCCCGGTTCAAAACGAGGAGATCCTGGAATAGTTGAAGTCTCACGCGCGCTCCTCTCCATCAACGCGTGCCTCGTTCTCCGTGTCGCAACTCTCTAGAGTGAGCGAGGCGGCTAAGCACACGAGTGCCGGCAAAGCTGGTGAGTGGAATAGGGTCAGACGACGAATTCGGGAGTGAAACGCGCGGTGGGGAATGTTCGACTGAACAAAAGGTTCTAGGTCAATCTGAGCGCGGACGCCATGCGTTGCTTGCGTCCAAAATGGGAACCGGATAACTTCTCTTGCAGCCATCGTTGCACCTTAACCGTGCGACTTGGTCAGGGGCGCGTTTGGTGCTGATAACACCGACGCGTCCCGCTTGCTCACTTACTCGTCTTCTTTCGCTTCTTACGTCCGCCTCTCCCCCAGTAGTGCTCGGCCTTATGTTTTTTCGCCTTCGCTAAGTCATCCTCGGACCAAAGGCGAACGGACATCCCACCCACGGATTGTATGGGCGGGGTGGGAACCACCTTCTCCCGCATCCAACGATGAAGAGTGTCGGTTCCAACGCTGAGTATCTTCGCCACTCGGATCGTAGAATAGGTTTTCATTTATATATTCCAGTGCCCCACTGGATTTGTCAAGTACAAAATCACAGCATGGAAAAAGTACGCTCAAGAATCCAAGTGCCTAATCGGGAAGAGTATCTCATGTCGAGTCACGACTGAAATAGCTGCGCTTCCTTCTCCATTCGTGCCGATCTTGTTCTTTATTGCCGCGCAATACTCTGCTTTGGCTTAGCGGTATGGCCAGTCGATTTTGTTTATTCGCAATACACATGCAAAAAGGAGCGCTCTGTAATAGCTTTCGCTTGTGAATCAACGGTCATTATACCTGCGCCGCTATGTTGATCGACTCCGGCAGTCTCGCCGCTATGCCTTTGTTCGAAATGAGTCCCTTAAGAAATTGAAAATGGCTCCTGTGGCGCTTGAGCTTGCAGCCCGGCGCCTAACCGGAGATAGAACAGCATGTCTCAAACGACGTCGCTTATGGGATTCCAGTCCGGCTGAGCACTGGCCACCGACGACCGAACGTCTTCCTTAGCACATCCTATCGCCCTGAATTCCCATCTCCGTAGCGCACTAGAAGGTCCGTTGGTTTTGGATCTCGCCAATGCGAAAGGTCCCGCCCGTTCAGTTTCGAATCACGCTGTGGTATCTTTCGCAAGAAATGCTAATGAAATTCGCGTCAAGAGAAAACCGTTCGCGGTGCACGAACACTTTAGTCGCCATGCGCGTGTTCGATGGAGTCCGGGCCGCGTTTCTGGCGATCATCACATTCACGGTGCCCGCTATGGCACAGACGGTTCGCGTCGATACCACGCCATCGCATTCAACCAATTCGATCAAGCCCAGTGAAGCCCTTGGTGCCGGGATCGATCGTCTTCCCTACGGCGCGGTGGACAAGCTTTTCAACGATGAAATGGTGAAGCGGGTTCTCGAAAGTGGGTGGCAGACCGTCAGCTATCGCCAGAACACTGAACTCCAAATCGAAGCATGGCACTGGAATCCCGCGGGCACTTGGAGCGATCCCTCGGGCAAAGGCTATTTTACGGGCAGCGCCGCACCGGGAGAGCCGCTGCGCCACTCCTATGGATACCCGCTCCCGCATCGCGGCGTGACGCACGACGACGGAACGGATTTCGTCGGATATTCGCGACTCACCGATGGCGACCTGTCCACCTATTGGAAAAGCAATCCGTATCTCTCAAAGATGTTCACCGGCGAAGACGATTCACTACATCCACAGTGGATTTTGATGGACCTTTTGAGCGCACAGCAAATAAATGCAATTCGCATCGCCTGGGCCGAACCTTTTGCGGTGCACTACCTCGTGCAATATTGGACCGGCGCTGAAACTCTCGATCCCATCAAGCATCCGACCGCCGGCGTCTGGCAAACATTTCCAGCCGGAGCCGTCACCAGAGGCCAGGGCGGGACTGTCGTTCTCACGCTCTCCGCCGCGCCCCTCCCGGTGCAATTCATTCGAATCCTGATGACGGAATCTTCGAACACCTGCGACACCCACGGCGCGAGCGACCGCCGCAATTGTGTCGGCTACGCGATCCGCGAACTCTACCTAGGCACCGCAACCTCCGACGGCCAATTCCACGATCTGGTCCGCCACACGGCGGATCAGGATCAGACCCCGACCTATTGTTCTTCTGTTGATCCCTGGCACCAGTCTTCGGACCTCGATGAGAGGGCGGGCGATCAAGTGGGGTTTGACCTTTTTTTCACGGGCGGCTTCACGCGCGGCTTGCCTGCCATGATCCCGATCGCCATGCTCTACGGAACTCCGGAAGACTCGGCCGCTGAGATCACCTATATCGAGAAGCGCGGCTATCCGATCTCCTACGTCGAAATGGGGGAGGAACCGGACGGCCATTACACCAACCCGGAGGATTATGCGGCGCTCTATATCCAGTGGGCTGCCGCGCTGCACAAAGTTGACCCGCGGCTCAAACTCGGCGGCCCGATCTTTACCGGTGTGAACAAGGATATCGAAACGTGGCCTGATGCGAGCGGTCGCACTTCCTGGACCGCGCGCTTTATTGACTATCTGAAGTCGCATGGGCGGTTGAGCGACCTGGCGTTCTTCTCCTACGAGCACTATCCGATGGAGCCCTGCAAGATTCAGTGGAGCAATCTGTATGACGAGGCCGCTCTGGTATCGAATATGGTGAATATCTGGCGCCAGGACGGAGTGCCGGCGGAAGTCCCGCAATTCATCACGGAATCGAACATCTCCTGGCAGTCCGGCGAATCTTCCGTCGATATCTGGGGCGCGCTGTGGCTTGCGGATTACGTGGGAGCGTATCTTTCAGCCGGAGGGAAGGCCGTTTATTACTTCCATTACATGCCGCTCGGCATCCATCGGCAGGGGTGCAATTCCTCCGGCGGTACGTTCGGCTTTTTGTCGACGGACGCCGATCTGCGCGCCAAGCAGCCGCTCTCGCAGTTCTTTGCGAGCCAGCTCATTAATCTCGAATGGGTCCAGCCAGGCGACGGCAGCCACAAAATCTTCGCCGCAAAGAGCGACATCCGCGATCTGGCGGGCCACGACCTTGTCACCGCCTACGCGGCTCTGCGCCCCGATGGCCAGTGGTCGCTGCTGATCATAAATAAAGACCAAGAAAACCCTCATCCGATCCGCATCGGTTTCCGGGACTCCGAAAGCAACACCGATTCGTTTTTTGCAGGGCCCGTGACAGCCCTCTCCTTCGGCAGTGAACAGTACCAATGGCACCCCGCTCCTGATGGCGGTATGGCCGATCCGGATGGCCCTCCCACCCAAACCACAATCGCTGCCGCAAGCAACACGGTTTTCACTCTGCCCAAAGCCTCGGTCACCGTGTTGCGGGGAGCGATATCCGCGCTCAAGCATGCAGGCTCGAAGTAAAGAGCACAGTCTGCACCAGCTGAATGAAGATTGAAATCTTTCAATAAAATTAAATAAAAAGTTCGGGTTGACAGGGCGGGGGATACGGTATAAGTACTGCGTTTACACGGTGTCCGGGGGCTGCGCTTAAGTTCGGCTCGGAGTTTCAGCCGGTGAGAATCCGCAGTCGGGGCGGCCTTCGAGGCTGTGTGACTCCTTGGGTGGGGAGGTGGAAAATGCGGGGATCTCGTTCAGCAAGGATTGCACTCATCTTTGTGTGTCTGCTGGCAGCCGCGACGGCCTGGGCTAGCATCACCGGAAGCATCTCAGGAATCGTCAAGGACCCGAGCGGGTCGGTCGTGCCGGGAGCGAGCGTCTCCGCCATCAACACGGGGACGGGAGTTCGATCCGTCATCAAGACGGACGGTGCGGGCTTTTACAATTTCCCGAACCTGCCGGTGGGCACTTATGACGTGGAGATCGTGCAGAAGGGATTTAAAACCTACCGCGAAGCCGGAATCGTGCTGGATGCCAACTCAGCGATCCGCCTAGACGTAAAGCTCGAGCTCGGGGAAGTGGCCGAAAAGGTTGTGGTGACGAGCGAAGCGGTGCACGTCGAGACGCAGAGTACGCAGATGGGCGAGGTGATCAACAGCCAGAAGATGACGGCCATGCCTCTGAATGGTCGCGATTTTACCAACCTACTCTCGCTGCAGCCGGGTGTGGTCCCTTTCCAGTATGCCAACGCGTTGCAAGACGCCAATCTCGACGACCGACACGTGTCAGGAAGTGGAAGCCTGAACTCGGGCAACCAGTCCATCAATGGTTCGCGAGAAACATCGAATGGGTTCATGGTAAATGGCGCCAATGTGGAAGAAGGCAAGAACAACGGAACATCGGTAATTCCCAACCTGGACTCGATTGAGGAGTTCCGCATTATCACCAACAACTTTGATGCGGAATACGGCAACTTTAGCGGGGGCCAAGTAAATGTGGTGACGAAATCAGGCACCAACCTGATTCACGGCAGCGTATTCGAATTCAACCGTAATACGGCTTTCAATGCCCGAAAGTTTTTCGACGGGCCGGGCCAAGCCCCAAAACTGATCCAGAATCAGTTCGGCGGGACCGTAGGCGGGCCGATCAAGCGCGACAAGCTGTTTTTTTTCGTTGACTATCAAGGGACGCGAAGGATATTCGCCCCTACGCAGCCCGCTCTGGTCCCTTCGCCAGCCGCGCTCACTGGTGATTTGTCCTCCGACAACTCTGTGGGCGCATTGACAGGCGCAGTGAGCAGCAGCAATTGGGCCAATGTACTTTCGGGTCGACTGGGAGGCCAGGCAATCAGTGCCGGGGAACCCTACTTCTTCACCGGATGTGACGTCACAAATTGTGTCTTCCCCACTCAGAAGATTCCAAAGACTGCCTGGTCCTCGGCCGCTCTGGGCATCGTCAATGCGGGTCTTATCCCCTCCGGAAACGTAACACCCGGAACCTTTACGACATCGGCGTTCGACCGAAGACTGCGGGACGATAAGGGAGCCGCGCGGGTGGATGCAAACACGAAATATGGGATGCTTTCGGCGTATTACCACGCCGACGACGATACTGTGAATGACCCTTTCCCCAATTCAGGAGCGACAATTCCGGCCCCCAGTATCGGCGCGTTTAACGCCCTTAGCACCACGCGCGCGCAGCTTTGGGTGCTCAGCGATACGAAATCGTTTGGTTCGACGTCGGTGAATGAATTTCGGTTCAGTTTCATACGGAACGGTGCACATCTGTTTACCCCACAAGGCGGACTCACGGCGAACGGCAAACCAATTACGCTCGGCTCTCTAGGATTTGTTGCCGCTGCTGGATCAGGCGCTGGGTTCAATGGGGGAATCGCCCCGATTGCTCCCGCATTTGAGGGCGTGCCCAACATTACCTTTTCACTGGCCTTGAGCGGCACAGTTCTGGGCGTGCCAGCAGACACGCCTAAGCAGTTCAACAACACCTTTCAATGGCAGGACAACTTCTCGAAAGTGATCGGCAGGCACAGCTTCAAATTCGGCGGCCAATTCCACTATGACCAGATCAACGACAGGAACCTTTTTGGTGAAAACGGCGCTTACACCTTCAGCGGCGCGGAGACTGGCTCTGATTTTGCGGATTTCTTGCTGGGTGCTCCTTCCGCCTTCATCCAGGCCACCAGACAGATTCTCGATTCGCGGACGAAGTACTTGGGATTGTACGGGCAAGACAGCTGGCGGGTGACGCCGAACCTGACGCTTAATTACGGCTTGCGCTGGGAATTCAGCATGCCCTGGTACGACACGCAGGGCAAAATCGAGACGCTCATACCCGGGGAGCAATCGGTGCTTTTCCCGGGCGCCCCGACGGGATGGGTGGTTCCAGGGGATCCCGGTGTTCCCAAAACCCTCGCGCCCACGCAGTACCACAATTTTTCTCCCAGGCTTGGGCTAGCCTACTCGCCCGGCTGGGATTCTGGCTTACTTGCCAGATTGACCGGTGGGCCGGGAAAGACCAGCATCCGCATGGGCTACGGAATCTATTACACCTCGGTTGAGGATCTCACGCAATTCCAGGAAATCGGCGATGCCCCGTTTGGCTTGTTCTGGTTCGACGGGAACGCGTTTTTTGAGCAGCCCTTTACCGACCGAGGGTCGGGAACGACGACGCAGCGTTTCCCATTCACTTTCCCGCAGGCACCCGTGAAGCAGCCCAATACGACTTTCAATTGGGCGCAAGTGGAACCAATCTCCGGCTCGCTCGCCTACAATCACAAGAATGTGACTCCTTATGCCGAGCATTATGAGTTTTCACTCCAGCGACAATTCGGCTCAAACACGCTGTTATCCGTCAGCTATGTGGGGACGCAGGCTCACAAACTTCTCACTTCCATCGAGGCCAATCCCGGGAACGCCGCACTCTGCCTCGAGCTGAATGCGGCCGGCGCCAGCCCCTCTTGCGGGGCATTTGGCGAAGCGAATGTGTACACGCTCCCCCCGGGGACGCCTTTTTCCGCGGTGCCTCAGGCTGTGGCGCATCCAGCCGTGCAACTTACCAATCAACCGTGCCCTCCACCCAGTCTCTTGAATACTTGCAACGCGGTGAACGGCACTTACACGGTTCTCGCTCCCCAGGGTGGCAATCAAGTCTTCAACAACAATCCCTTTGAAGCCACCATTGCGCAGTCCTCCTACAACTCGCTGCAAGCGAGCGTGCGCCATACCGGCAACTACTCGACCTTCCTGTTCGGCTACACGTTCAGCAAGTGCTTGGACGACTCATCAGAATTAATCGAAGGGATCAATCCGTTCAACCCCAAGTCCAGCATGTCGCTCTGCGCGTTCGATGTGACGCATAACTTCGTCGCAAGCTATGAAACAAAACTGCCGTTCGACAAGATGGTTCATGCGGATTCAGGCTGGGTGAACAAGGTCACGAGCGGCTGGGCCATATCCGGGATTACGTCATTCGTTAGCGGCCTTCCCGTGAGTTTGACAGAGCCCGACGACAATTCCTTGACCGGAACGGCGAACACCTCGGCGGGGATCGACTTGCCCAATTTCACCCCCGGCCCAATTCTCCAAAACACGAATCCCAGGCGCGGCGGCACATATTTCAACACCGGCCTGTTCACGGCTGAAACTCTGGGAACGATTGGAACTGCGAAACGCCGGTTCTTTCACGGTCCCGGGCTGAACAACTGGGACATGGCGCTGCTAAAAAATACGAAAATAACGGAATCGAAGGCCCTGGAATTCCGGTTCGAAGCGTTCAACATCTGGAACCACACGCAATTCTCGGGGCAGATGTCACCCGGCTTTGGCGCCTTCGGATCCACAGGCTTCGGAGTCATTTCCGCAGCTTACGACGCGCGCGTCCTGCAAGCGGGACTGAAGTTGCTTTTCTAAAACAGAGTCAAACTAGGGATGAGCGGATGGTCGCGCCACCCGACGCGCGTCGAGGACGCCTCGTTCGCCGTCAGGCATCGTCCGGCGGTACGTCAAATTGGACCAAGTCGGCTTGAAAGCCGCGCGTTTTCACCGCGCCATAAGCAATCCCCAGCAGCATCCACATGCCGCCCAGCAACTTTGCGTGGGGATCGAGATTTTGCCAGATGTAAAAACAGATCACGAATCCGAGCAATGGCGAGACCAGATTGGTCCACTGTTTTTCTTGAGCATGCAGGAAGTAGCGGACAAAGGCCGCGGCGTTGACACCCATGAAGGCGATCAAAGCGCCAAAATTGAGGATCTCGGTCCCTCGTTCGTAATTGATCAAGAAGGCCCCGATCAGCGCGATCGCGCCCACGAAAATCACGTTGTTGCGAGGGATGCGATGTTTGGGTTCGATTGCACCGAAAAACTTCTTGGGAATTCCATCGCTCCGCCCCATGCCGTAGAGCAGACGCGCCGCTCCGAGCTGCGCTCCCATACCCGACCCGACATTCGCGATTAACACGGTGAAATTCAGCAGATGGAAAAGGAAAAATCCGCCCACCCGGCGGGCCACCAAGGGAAAGGCCGATTCCACCATCTCCGGGGGAAAGGGCTTCGAGCCCCACACCAGCTGCGCTGCATACACTTCGAGCGAGGAAAGCACCCCGGTGATCAAGCACACGATCACCGTAGCGAGCATGATATTGCGCCGGGGATTCTCCACCTCCTCAGAAAACGTCGAGATGGCGTCGAAACCGATGTAGGTCAGAACGGCGATCGAGGTGCCGCGAAGGATTTTCGTGAAGTCGAAAGTTTCCGGATTGTAGAACGGCTGGGTAAAGAAACCAGCGCCGTATTCGTGCAGATTCCAAACGAAACGGATGACGAATAAAAAAAAGATCACCACAACAATCATCATTCCCGAGGCCAATACTTCGTTGATGCGAGCAGACGTCTTGACACCCCGCAGGTTCATGAAGGTAAAGAAGCAGGCAAAGGCGATGGCCAGAACCCAATACGGAACGCTCGGCAGTATATTTTGCGTGAGCTTGCTAGAGAGCACGGTGCAGATGAGCGGGTTCAAGATGTAATCCATCACCATGGCCCAGCCGGTCACGTATCCAAGCGCCGGATGAATCTCCTTCCCCACATAGGTGTAAGCCGAGCCTGCGCTCGGGTATGCGCGCGCCATCTTGCCGTAACTCACCGCTGTGAACAGCATGGCCACCATGGCGATCAGGATGGTAGTGACCACGTGCCCGCCGGCGTTGTTGCTAATGATGCCGTAGATGCCCATGGGGGCGATGGGCTGGATGATGACGATGCCGATGAAGATCAAGTCCCACAGGCCCAGCACGCGCTTGAGCCGGGCCGGCGACAACTGGGCGGAGTCGCTCATTCGGTCACGACCGCCTTCACAAGATTGCGTGGATGATCCACATTCGAGCCATTCAGGACCCCGAAATGGTAGGCAAAGAGCTGCAGGGGAATAATTTCAAGAATCGGAAGTAAAAGTTCTGAAACCCGAGGGATCTGGATCACTTGATCCGAAAACGAAAGAACCTCGCGATCGCCTTCTAGAGCGATGACGATTGCCCTTCCCTGGCGGCTTTTCACGTATTTCAAAATCGATAAAGTCTTCTGGTAGCGCAGCACGGAATCCGGATCCCGGGAATCGTGCGTCGCGATCACCACCACCGGAAGTTTTTCGTCCAGCAATGCATTGGGGCCATGAAGAATCTCGCCCGCCGGCATTCCTTCCGCCTGGATGTAGGAAATCTCTTTGAGCTTCAGCGCGCCTTCGCGGGCGATGGCGTAGTGGACGCCACGGCCGAGGAACAGGCAAGTCTTGGCATGGCGGAACAACCGCGCGCTGTCCCGGGCCTGCCCGTCCCAGGCCGGCAGGCATTTCTCGATTTTCGCCGGGATTTCTCGGAGGAGACCAAGGAGCGTACTGATGGCGTCGGAGGGGATTTGCCGGCGCTGGCGCGCCAGAACCAGAGACAGAAGGTAGAGGGTCGTGAGTTGCGCTGTAAAACTCTTCGTCGCGGGAATGGCGCGCTCAGGTGAGGCATAGGTAATCAGTTTGGCGCTGGCCTCGCGCGCGATGGTCGAGTCTGGGACATTGGAGATGGCGATCGTCGCTGCGCCGCGTTTCTGCGCCTCCCGTTGAGCGGCAATGGTGTCGGCCGTCTCGCCCGATTGGGTAATCACCAGGACCATCGGGTTGGTCGCGGCATGCGTGGAGCGGCAGCAGTACTCGCTTGCGTATTCCACGTCCACCAGGACGCCCGCCAAATCTTCCATCATGATCTCGCCAGCCAGCCCCGCATGGCGGCTCGAGCCGCTGGCCGCAATGATGACTCGCTTGCAGGCGGCGAGCGCACCCTCGATTTCCCGAAAAGAACCGGGAAAGATGATTTCTCGTTCCACGTTCCGCTCAATCGTTTCGCGAATCGCAAGCGGCTGTTCGTAGATCTCCCGCAGCATTGCGTGTGGAAAGCGCCGGGGTGCGAAGTTCGCTCCCTTTTCCTCGTCGCCGGGCATCAATTTCCTCCCGTCCAGGAGTGGAATGCGGGTTGAGGAATCAGGCGGGAATCCTGGCAGTAGACCGAGTGGCTTCGGGTAACGGGACGAACGAAAGGCCCGAGCAAGAACAGGGAAAAACAGTCCGGAGCAAAGAAAACCAAGTTACAGAAGGAATTGCGATCCGTAGTTCTCGCCCAAGTCTTCGGCATCAAGGAGATGGCCTGCGAATCGAGAGAAACGCTTCGCCCGCGCCCGGCGCAGGCGATTTCTGAGTTATTAAACTTTAATAAAACCAACTATGTTTCGCCCTGGTTCTCGTGTCAAGGCAAAAGATAAACCCTCGCGCCCGCTGTTCAGGAAATCGCGCGTGTGGATTCTCGAACGACCAACTCCGGTGCGAGTTTCCTGTGCAGGGAATCAAATTCGCGGTCTTCCCTGGCGGCGTTAATCCCGTCCATCACAATCGCGACCGCCGCGCTCCCCAGCGCTTCCATGGGCTGGCGGACGGTGGTGAGCGAGGGCACGGAGAAAGCCGCCGGGTTCACGTCGTCGAATCCGATTACCGAGCAGTCTTCGGGAACCGTACAACCGGCGCGGGCAAGTCCGCGGATGGCTCCGAAAGCGGTCATGTCGTCGAAGGCCATCACGGCCGTGAAACGCTTCTTGCGTTTCAAGAGTTCTTCTGTGAGCCGATAGGCGCCCTCAAAGCCTGAATTGGGGTCCAGTGAGTTCGGCAAATCCACAACCAGCGAAGAATCGATCTCCAGCCCCACCGAGCGCGCAAACGAGCGGACGCCTCGCCATCGAGGCACGCTGTCCCCGAGCATCTTCGGCCCCCGAATGAAGGCGATCTTTCGATGGCCAAGCGAATACAGGTGCTCCATGGCCAGGTGCGCCCCAGCCTCATTGTCGACCATGACGGAATTGATTGTGCCGGTCGAGAGCTCCCTGCCGATCATCACCGCAGGGATGTTTCGTTTCTCGAGATCGGCCAGAAGATCAATGTCCACGAACAGCCAATTCGCCACAATCACCAGGCCCTCGATCGGGCGGGCCAAAAGCATTTCGAGGTATCGCTCGAACCGGCCGCGCTGATTGTGCGCGTCCGTCAAAATCGGCATATAGGCAGCTTCATAAAGGGCGTTTTCAATACCGCGCAGAATCAAGGTGCAATAGGGGTCGGTGATGTCAAATACCATGACGCCCACGGTGCGATTCCGTTTAGTGCCCAAATAGCGGGAAACAAGTTTGGGACGATAATGGAGTTTTTTTGCCGCCTTCTCGATGCGATCCTTTGTGGAGGTGGGGATGTAACGGGCCAGGGGCGCATTGTTGAGAACGATCGAGACCGTGGCGGCAGAGACACCGCTCGCCTCCGCAACGTCTCGCAGCGTGACCGCGGCCTCCCCTGTTTTGCGACGGCGCAATTTCTTTCTCCGCTAGAGCGCCCTAGGAAGTTTCCCGGCGGCGCGCGTTCATCTTTATCACAAGCGAAGGAGCGGAGCCAGCGGCCCGTGGTTCGTGCGGCAAGCGCACTAGAGAGCGGCGGAGGAGGGCCTCCCCGAGGGTGTCGCTTGGTGCCGGAGTTCCTTATTGCTGCCAGCCGCCGCCGAGCGCGTTGTAGAGTTGGACCAGGGCCTGAAGCTCCTGGAACTGAGCTTGTGCCAGGGCAAGCTCGGCGGTGAAATAATTCGTCTCGTTCGTCAGCACTTCCAGGTAACTGGTGACACCGCCCCGATACCGCATATCCGAAAGCCGCGCGGCATCCTGTGCCGACTGGGTCAGCAGTTGCTGTTGCGCGCGGAACTCCTGAGTTTTGCGATAGGCGATGAGTGCATCCGAGGCATCTCTGAAAGCTCCCTGAATCGTTTGCTGATAGAACAGGACCGCTTGCTGCTGCTGAGCTTCCGCCAGGCGAACGGTGGAATGGATCCTTCCCGCCGTGAAAATCGGCACCGTCAGCGAGGGGCCGAAAGTCCAAAGCCCCGCGGGCCCGGAGAACAGGCTGGATAGTTGGGGGCTTTGGAATCCACCGGTTCCGGTGAGAGAAATTTCAGGAAAATAGGCAGCCTTGGCAACTCCAATTTCCGCATTTGCGGCGATTAACTGCTGCTCGGCCGCGTGAATGTCCGGGCGGCGCTCGAGCAGAGCAGAGGGAAGTCCTGCAGGAACAGTCGGAGGGTGCGGCTGCTCGGTCAACGTGCGGCCACGGGTCACCGGGCCCGGATTTTGACCCAGCAGGACGCTGATGAGATTTTCCTCTTGCTCGATCTGTTGTTCGAGGAAGGGGATCTCTGCCGCAGCGGTGAACACTAATTGTTCCGCTTGCCGCACATCGAGCATCGAAGTAGATCCGTGGTCCGCGAGCAGCTGGGTCAATCGCAAAGAGTCCTGGCGCGAGCTGAGCGTTTCCCTGGAAATGCTCAACTGCAAGTCCAGCGCACGAAGTTGAAAATACGCGCTGGCTACATTGGACACCAGGGTCGCGATCACGGCCCGCCGGCCCCACTCGCTCGCGAGCAAGCTGGCGCGCGCAGCCTCCGTGGCTCTGCGGAACTTGCCCCAGAAATCCAGCTCCCAAGCCGCCGACAGAGTCACTTGCCCTGCCGTTTCTTCGCCAGCCGGAAACACCAGAGTCTTTGAAGTGCGCTGGCTCGAGATCGCCGCTCCTGCGCTGGCTGTCGGGAATTGGTTCGAGCGGGTGATGCCCAACTGCGCCTGCGCTTCGAGCACCCTGGTTGCCGCGATGCGGACATCGTAATTCTGCTCGATTGCGGTGCGGATCAACGACTGCAGTTGCTCATCCTCGAAGACCTGCCACCATTTCTGATCGCCGACCGAAATCGTTTCTGCCTTGGCGGCTTCTTCCGGTGTCAATCCGCGGTATGCGGATGGGACGGTGGTGTCCGGCCTTTTGTAATTGGGACCCACGGTGCAACCGGCGCAAAGAATCGGCACAATTAAAATGGCGGCAGGAGCTCTCATTTCAATCGCTTCCTCCCGTCGGGTTCGGACCCGGCAAAGCGGCTGGGCCAGGGGCCGGTCCTTCCTCCAACTTCTTGGGAGAGAACTTTTCGACGACAAAGAAGACCGCCGGGATAAAGAAGATGCCAATGGCGCTCGCCGCCAGCATGCCTCCGATGACGGTGGTACCCATGATCTGCCGGGACACGGAACCTGCACCCGTGGCGGTCCAGAGCGGCACGCACCCCAGGATAAAGGCGAATGAAGTCATCAGAATCGGGCGGAGACGCAGCCGCGCTCCCTCCAGAGCGGAGTCCACCAGTGGTTTTCCTTTCTCATATTGGTCTTTGGCGAACTCCACGATCAAAATCGCATTCTTGGCGGCCAGTCCGATGAGCATGACCAGGCCGATCTGCGAATACACGTCGCCTTCGAGTTGAACCATGTAGGGTGGCAATACCGCGTTTTGCCCCAGGCGTCGCAACCACAGAACCGCGAACGCGCCGAACACCGCAATCGGAGTGCTCAGCAGCACACTCAAGGGCAGAGACCAGCTTTCATACAGGGCCGCGAGAATCAGGAAAACGAAAAGAAGGGAGAACCCGAACACAACCGAGGGTGGCACGCCTTCCTGTGCCTTTTTCTCCTGGTAGGATATGCCGAGGTAGTCGTAGCCCATCTCGAGCGGCATGGTTTGCTTGAAGACTTCTTCCAGTGCTCGGGTCGCCTGGTTGGCGCTGAAGCCGGGAGCTGCGGCGCCGTTGATTTGCGCAGAGCGATACTCGTTGTACCGCATGGTGAATTCGGGCCCTGGTCGCGACTCGAATCGCGTGACGGCCGCCAGTGGAACCATTCCCCCCTGGGTGTTGCGAACGAAAAATTGGCCCACGTTTTCAGCCTTGGTACGGTACTCGCCTTCCGCCTCGATATACACCTGCCACTGGCGGCCGAAGCGGTTGAAATAATTGATGAACAGGCCGCCCATGAAGGCTTGAATGGTCTTGAACACATCGTTGATCGGAACACCTTGTTTGATGACTTTGTCGCGATCCACGTCCACGAACTGCTGCGGAACGCTCGGCAAGAAAGTTGTGCTCAGGCCTGCTATCTCCGGACGCTTGCGCGCGGCAGCGAGGAAAGTGTCCAGGTTACTAGCGAGGAAAGCTACGTCTTTACCGGCGCGGTCTTCGAGAACGAAAGTGAATCCTCCGGAAGTGCCGACTCCGGGAATCGAGGGTGGAGAAAAGGAAAAAGCAACGCCCTCGGGAATTTTGCTCAATTCCTGGTTGATGTGCTGCTTGATGGCTTGAAACTGTTCTTCTTTCGACTTGCGCTCCCCCCAGTCCTTCAGGGTCACGAAAAAGAACGCGTTGTAACTGGTGCGCACGAAACTCAGCAGGCTGAAGCCGATGACGCTGGTGGTGTATCGCACGCCCGGCGTCCGGGCCAGGACCGCTTCAATTTTCCTTGAGACCTCATTGGTACGTTGGAGAGAAGCCGCGTTGGGCAGTTGAAGGTTGATATAGAGATAACCCTGGTCCTCGTCGGGCAGAAAGCTCGCGGGGATGCTACGGCTGAAGAAAGCCGCCGCGACGCCAAAGCCCAGAAGCAGGACCAAGGCAACCAGGCTCTTGCGAATCAACCAGCCGCAACCGCGAACGTAGCTGTCTGTGGCCTTGCCAAACATGCGGTTGAACCCATCGAAGATCCTTCTCAAAAGCCCTTTGCTTTCGACCTTCGGGCGAAGCAGCAGCGCGGCCAGGGCGGGACTGAGTGTGAGCGCGTTGAAAGCCGAGAGAATCACGGAGATTGCGATGGTCACGGCGAACTGCTGGTAGAGCCGGCCGGTAATGCCCGGTATGAAAGCTGTGGGCACAAATACCGCCGAAAGCACCAGAGCGATCCCGACCACCGGGCCGGAGATCTCTTCCATGGCCCGGAGCGCTGCTTCCTTCGGCTTCATACCATCCTCAATATGGCGCTCGACCGCTTCCACCACGACAATCGCGTCATCCACCACCAGGCCAATGGCCAGCACCAAGCCGAACAGCGAGAGCGTGTTGATGGAGAAACCGAATAGAGGGAAGAAAATGAACGTGCCCACCAAAGCGACGGGCACCGCGAGCAAAGGAATCAGCGTGGCTCGCCACCCTTGCAGGAAAATGTAAACAACGATGATCACCAGGAGGATGGCGATCAGAAGCGTCAGGAGGATTTCCCTGATTCCCTCGGTGACCGCGCGGGTGGTGTCGAGCGAAACGACATAATCAATGTCAGAAGGGAAGCGTAGCTTCGACTCGGCCAACAGCTTTTTCACTCCCGCGGCCGCCTGGACGGCGTTCGAGCCCGGCAACTGATACGCGGCGATGATGGCTCCCGGCTTTCCATTCAAGCGGCCCATCACGCTATAGTTCTGAGCGCCCAATTCGACGCGGGCCACGTCCTTCAGCCGCACGATTTCCCCATTCTGCTTTTCGCGGACCACGATCTCGCCGAATTCCTCCGGAGATGTCAGGCGGCCCTGTGCGCGGACGGTGTAGGTGAATTCCTGCCCCGTGGGCACGGGTTCACTGCCGACCTGTCCGGCCGGGTTCACCGTGTTTTGTGTCTGGACCGCGGTGACGATTTCCGGTACGGTGATGGCAAGTTTGGCCAGTTGGTCCGGCTTCACCCAGAGCCGCATGGCGTATTGCCCGGCGCCGAAGATTTGCACGCTTCCGATCCCGTACTGACGGGTAAGTTGATCGCTCAAGTTGATGTAGGCATAGTTCGCCAGGAACTGTGCGTCGTAGGTGCTGTTCGGCGAGTAGAGCGTGATCAAGACCAGCGGAGCCGTGACCGTTTTCTGCACCGTAACGCCGAAGTTCGTGACATCAATGGGAAGCTGGGAGGCGGCCTGCGTCTCGCGTATCTGCGTGAGGATCAGATCCGTGTTTGGGTTTGTTTTTACGTCGTAATCAACGATCAGTCGCATTCCCCCGTCGGCCGTAGAGTTCAGCGAGTACATGTAGTTCATGTTGTCCACGCCGCTCATTTGCTGCTCGATGGGGGTGGCAACGGATTGTTCGATCGTCTGGGCATCCGCGCCGACGTAGGTGGCCACGACTTGAACTTCCGGCGGAACGATCTCCGGAAACTGAGCGATGGGAAGACCGAGAATCGTGATCGCGCCCACGATCACCATCACGATCGAGATCACCATGGCTACGATGGGCCGGTTGATAAAGAATTTAGACACGCCCTAGCCGCCTTCCGCCGCGCGGGCGGCCGGCTTGGGATTCACAACCGATCCCGTCCTCACCTTTTGGATGCCCTCGGCTACTACACTCTCCCCAGGCTTGAGTCCCTCCTCGATGATCCACATATTGCCAACCCGCTCACCGGCCTTCACGATGCGGATGCTCACTTTGTTGTCGCTTCCCACCACCGCCACCTGAAAAGTCCCTTGAAGTTCGGTGACGGCGCGCTGAGGGACCAGAAGCGCGCCCTGCTTGGTGGCCGTGGCCCCACGCACGCGCCCGAATTGTCCCGGGCGAAGAATGTTTTTCGAATTAGGGAACGCAGAAACGACGCGTATGCTGCCGGTAGTGACATCGACCTGCCTATCCACCAGAAGAATCCAGCCTTTGTCCGGGTACACGGTGCCGTCTGCCAAAATCAAGTCCAGTGGTGGGGCGTCTCGGGGCACTTGTTCCTGAGTCTGGGCATTAATTCTCGTGGCCAGCCGCAAGTACTCCTGTTCGCTGATCGGAAAGTAAGCCTTGATCGGGTCCACTTGCGAAACCGAAGTCAGTACGGTTGTCGGGTTTACCAGGTTTCCCATCTGCACTTGAGCGATTCCCGCGATGCCGTCCACGAGCGAGGTGACGCGAGTAAATCCCAAATTCAGCTGGGATTGCTCCACCTGGGCTTGGGCGGATTTCACCGCGGCCTTGGCGGCAAGATTCGCCTGGATGTCGTTGTCCAATTGGCTCTGAGCGATGGCCCGCTCCTTCGCGAGCGGAGTATCGCGGTCAACATCTAACTGCGTCTTACCCAATTGCGCTTCGGATTGCGCGAGTTGCGCTTTGGCTTGGTCGAGAACGGCCTGGAAGGGACGCGGATCAATCTGGAAAAGCAAATAGCCCTTGGGAACGAAGGACCCTTCCTTGTAATCCTGCTGGATCACATATCCGGTCACCTGCGGCTGGATTTGCGCGTTCACATATCCGTCAAGCGTAGCAACCCATTCACCGTAAATGGGGACGTCCTTCTCCACCACAGCTACCACTTCAACATCCGTCGGCGCCGCAGCTGCGGCCTGTTTTCGCTGGCACCCCCCGCAAGTGAGCACCACGGCTGCGGCCCACAAAAGGAAAACCACATATCGCGGCTTCGAGCGAGCGAGCGAGAAAATTCCGCTGCCAAGGGAAACGGTCTGGCGGCGAGACTCAGTGCGAGCGCGGCATTCAAGTGCGGCGGACATTCGATTTCTCCTTCGCCCTTGTCAGGAGCGATCGCCTGTGGGAAGGGAGCGGGCCCAGTTGTTCGATTCGATGCGCCCGCGGGCACCTGGACGCATGTTTTCTGCGCTTTTGCGAATTTGGAACATATCAAATGGGCTAGCTAGAAGGCAATGGCTCGAGCAAGTGGATAAGCGACCGTCGCCCGCCGCAAACAGAATCTGGACTGAGCAGCACATCGAAACGGGATTTGTCTCGCGAAGCCGCTTGTGACGGCGGACAGGCTCGACGCTTTGGTCGCACCAAATCGTGACGGCGGTCACAGCCAGGAGAGAAGGTTACAAATCCAGCACCGCGACCACCAGGCTCGGGTCAGCCGTATCGCGCGTGTGAAACTTAAAATGCCTTGCCAGCGCCCGCATGCCCTGGTTTTCATGGAGGATGTAGGCAACGATGTGCCCCATTTTCTCCGCGCGGCCCACCTCGATCAGATGCCGCACCAATTCTCTACCAAGTCCCTGCTTTTGCGCGCCGTCACTCACCAGGACCGCCACTTCCGCTTCGGATCCTCCCGGGATTTTCGTGAGCCGGCCGACGGCGCGGATTTCATGCTCGCCTGTCAGGGGATTCTCTTCGTCCACCACCAGTGCCATTTCACGGTCGTAGTCCACGAAGCACTTTTGGATCAGCCGGTCATGAGCCACTCGTGTGCTGAGTTTCTCCATGTGGAAATAGCGCAGGTACACGGATTCATCTGAAAGTGTCGCGTGGAATTTCACCATGAGCGGCTCATCCTCCGGCCTGATCGGGCGAATGGTCACCGCCGCCCCGTCCTTCCTAGTCCAGTGCCACACGTATTGCGTCGGATAGGGTCTGGTTGCGAGACTCGTTTTTGTGGGCCTGCTATCCACGCCGCTTTTCCCTCCTAACGCCAGTGTTCGCAAGCCTTCTTCTTCCACTCCGATCCCGGACGGAGGCTCGGACCGCCCGCACGCTTGCTTCTGGTGGGCAATCATTCCCTGCTAACAAATGAAAAACATTCCAAGATCCTCGGTCCCGGGCTCAGCCTTGGAATGGGGGAAGCGGGCCCAAGTTCGGTCCTCTGCGCCCATCCCCCGAGTTTAAACCCGCCGGTTCCAGAATAATTAATTTCCTTGAAAGAGTTGGATTTTTCTTTGAATCGAGGCACAGTGTCACGGACAGATGTCTCGCCCAATAGGATTCGCGGATCAATCGGGGAGGAATTTAGGGTGATCTCGGATGTCGACATTCTAGGTATCCGGCAGCGATTCCGCGTATTTGAAAAAAAGATTTATGCCAATTCGTGCTCGCAAGGCGCGCTTTCGGACGCGGTTGAAAAAGCGTTCACCGATCATCTCTCGGACTGGCATCGGGAGGGTTCTCCCTGGGATCTGTGGGTCGAGCAATATGAGGAAGTCCGCGCGGCATTCGCGCTGCTGATCGGCGCGCATGCCGATGAAGTGGCGGTAGTGCCCAGCGCTTCGGCGGCCATCAATTCCATTGCCAGCGCGCTCGATTTTCAGGGCCGGCGCAAGATCGTCCTCGGCGAATTTGAATTCCCCACCATGGGGCATGTGTGGTTGGCGCAGCAGCGCCGCGGCGCACAGGTGCAATTCGTTCCCGCTAGCGGCAACAGAATCCCCGCCGCAAACTACGATCGCGCGATTGATGGCGACACTTTGATTGTCCCGCTCACGCATATCTGCTTCCTCAATGGTTTTCGTTCGGAGGTGAAAACAGTGGTGGATCTCGCGCATTCCCGAGGCGCCACGGTGATGCTCGACGATTATCAGGATTGCGGCACGCGGCCCATTGATGTGAAGGCGCTGGAAGTGGATTTCTACGTCAGTGGCGCCTTGAAGTACTTGCTCGGACCCTCCGGGATTGCGTTTCTATACGTACGGCGGGAACTGATCCCGTCTCTCGCGCCCACCATCACGGGATGGTTCGCGCAGTCAAATCCATTCGCATTTGATGTAAAACAGATCAACCTTGCTTCAACGGCCCGGCGCTTTGAAGCCGGCACACCCCCGATTCCGAATTCTTGCGCAGTTGCGGCTTCGCTGAAACTTCTTCGGGAAATCGGACTGGCAAACGTGGCCGCACAAGTGAAAAAGACGGCGCAAGCCCTGCTCGATGGCGCGCGCCGAATGGACATTCGCGTAAAAACGCCGCCGGACAGCGTGGGGCCTCTGGTCGTCTTACAGGCAAAGGACGCGAATGCCATGCTCGCAAAACTCGCCGAACGGAATATTGTCGCCTCTTGCCGGAAAGATGGAGTCCGCGTTGCCTTCCACGTTTACAACACACTGGAAGACGTGGCCGCCGTTCTCGATGTGTTCCAAGAAAATCTAGATCTGGCCGTGCGCGCTTCGGCTGCGACAGGACGCCCGGGGGAAATCTCTTCGTGAATCTTGACACCGTGCGCGAGCAGTTTCCCGCATTGCAGAAGAAAACATTTCTGGACTCCGCCTGCGTCAGCCTGGCTCCGCAGGTGGCCGTCGAGGCGATTTCGAACTTTCTGGAAAGGACGCTGTGGTGTCCGGAACGCTCTGCCACCATGCACCATATCTCGATGGATGACTTGCGCTCTGAGGCGCGGTCGGAAATCGCTCGCTTCCTTCACGCCCGCGAGAGCGAAATTGCACTGGTCGAAAGTACCACGCACGGCTTAGAGATTGCCGCAGAAGCACTGCCGCTCGAACGCGGAGACCGCGTCCTGTTGTGCGACCTTGAATTTATGCAGGTGGCGCTGCCCTGGTGCCAGAAGCGCGATCGCGGTGAAATTGAAATAGACGTGGTTCGAACTCGCGGCGGTGAAATTCATGTCGAAGACATTGCGGACCGGCTCGGGAAGCGGACAAAGGTGGTGGCCATCAGTAGCGTGCAGTGGAGCAACGGCTACCGTGTGGACTTGAATGCGCTCGGCAGGATTTGCCGTGAACGAGGCGTGTGGCTTCTGGTCGACGCCACGCAGCAGCTCGGCGCGTTCCCAATCGACGTCATCGAAACCCCCGTGGATTTTATTGCTTGCGGCGGGCACAAATGGCTCAACGCGCCCTTCGGCCAGGGATTTCTCTACATTCGTCGGGATGCGCTCGCTCGGCTCGGGCGCCCGCTCCGCGGTTATCTGAGTGTCGAGCCGCCGGCAGGCGGCTGGGGAAATTATTTTCAGACCCCTTCGATCACGCCCGTCCGCGACTATCGCTTCGTCGAAGAAGCTCGCCTGTTTGAAATCGGCGGCACCTCGAATTATCCTGGCGCTGTCGGCCTCGGGGCTTCTGTGAAATTGCTGCAGGATCTCGGCACAGCGAAAATAGCTCTGCGCATCCTCCAGCTAACGGATCAATTGATTGCCGGTCTCGCGCGAATCGGCGTCCAACTGGTCACGCCGCCCGCTGCCTCGAACCGCTCCGGGATCATCACTTTCACTCTAGGTTCCGCCGAGCGCAATCTTCAACTGATGGAGCATTTGCTCGAGCACAAAGTGATGACTTCCGTGCGATATACCTCGGAAGTAGGCGGGCTGCGCGTATCCTGTCACTTCTTTAATTCGGCTGAAGATTTGGCGCGCCTTCTTGAATTGACCGCGGAGTTTATCCGCGGACGGAGCCAGTCTCCTCGGACATAGACGACGGGAACCTCTCGCGCGATGACCAACCAACTCGAGCAAAACGATCCGGCGGCTCGACTCGCGCGCGAGGGGGGGCTTTCGCGCCAACTCAGCGCGCGCCAGATGGGAATGATCGCGATGGGCGGCGCGATCGGCACGGGATTATTCCTCGGGAGCGCGCTCGCCGTGCGCGCTGCCGGACCCGCCGTCATCTTGAGCTATTTGCTCGGCGCGATCATTGCGCTACTGATGATGGGAGTTCTTTCCGAAATGGCGGTCGCGCATCCCACCGCCGGCTCCTTCGGGCTCTACGCCGAGTTGTACGTTTCCAGATGGGCTGGCTTTGCCGTGCGCTACACCTACTGGGCATGCCAGTGCATCGCGATCGGCGGGGAAGCTACGGCCGTGGCCACCTACTTAGAGTGGTGGTTTCCGCAAACGCCGCTGTGGATCTGGGTTGTGGCGAGTTCGGCGCTGGTCGTGGGGATCAATGGCTTCGGAGTCGGGGGATTCGGAGAATTCGAATATTGGTTCGCCTCCATCAAAGTCACGGCCATCATCGTTTTCATCGCCGTGGGGATTTTCACGCTGGTCAGCTTCGGTTCGCACCGGGGAATCGGACTGGGCAATTTCACCGAGCACGGCGGATTCCTGCCGTTCGGCCTGAAGGGCGTGTGGATGGCCATGGCATTCGTCATCTTCAGTTACATCGGCACCGAAGTGGTCGCCGTAACGGCCGGGGAAGCCAAGGATCCCGAAACGGCGATTCCCCGCGCGCTGCGCTCGATGGTCGGCCGTCTGATTCTTTTTTATGTCGGAGCGATGGTCGTTCTCATCGGCTTGATGCCGTGGGATCAGATCGAGCCGGACGCGGCAATCACCGCCAGTCCTTTCGTGAAAGTATTTGAGTCCATTCACATTCCGGCAGCTTCGCACATCATGAATCTTGTGGTACTCACCGCCGCGCTCTCGAGCATGAATTGCAATCTTTACTTGTGCACGCGCACGATGTTTTCACTTTCGCGGGGCGGCTATGCTCCCCGGGCGCTTGGGCGCCTGACACCGAAGGGCGTGCCCATCGGCGCGCTCGCGATTTCGACAGCGGGAATTTTCATCGCCGGTCGGGTGGCTTACGTCTACCCCAAATCCGCTTACGTCTACTTGTTCGGCGTGGCGCTGTTCGGAGCTCTTTTCGTGTGGCTGATGATTTTCATCACGCATCTTTTTTTCCGGCGCGCCTGGGTCGGGCGAGGAAATTCCCCTCTCGCGGTGCGCATGATCGGCTTTCCCTACTTGACGATTCTTGGCGCCGCGCTGATTTGTGCAATCATCATCAGCACGCATTGGGTCGAAGGAATGCAGCCCGCGCTCGAAGCCGGCTTGCCCTGGCTCGCGTTTATTTCCTTGGTGTATTTTGTGTCGACGCGCAAACAAAAGTCTCCCGGCGCAAGAGCCCGACTGACAATGCGGTAGAATCGATCAGCTCGCCGACCGCATCCATGCCGGCGAAAAAGAGGAATCGCGATGGACCGCCAGCATTTCTACTCGATCATGAACGGCGAAGGAACGCTCGATTACGAGTTGTACCTGAATACGAAAGCGCTGCTTTCCTGCCAGAAAGATTTCAAGGATTTTTGCAATGCCGATGAATTGCAATTCCAGGTTGTGCACCAGGTGGAAGAAATGTGGATGAAGCTGATCGGCTACACCCTGCTCGATATTGACGACTACCTCGAGCAAGAGAACACGAACCGCGTGATCAGTTTGTTTCGCCGCGTGCATATCGCGCTGCGCTTGCTTTCCGACCAGCTTTCGCTTCTGGAAACCATGTCGCCGAAGGAATATCAGGAAATCCGGCTGCAACTTGGAAACGGCAGCGGCCAGGAATCTCCGGGATTTCGCAGCCTGCTGAAAATGCACCCGCACATCTGGCAATCGTATAAGACGCACTATCTGGAGAAACACAATTTGACCATCGAGCAGATTTACAATTCGAATTACACGCATTCCGATGCCTACGTGGTGGCCGAGGCGCTCGCCGAGTTCGATGAGCTATTCCAGCGCTTTCGATTCGTCCATCTGCAGCTGATTCAGCGCAGCATCGGGCTGGGATCGAATTCTCTGAAGGGACGGTCGGTCGAATTGCTGAATGAAGGATTGCGCGTGCGGTTTTTTCCGGAGCTTTGGGACATTCGCCACCAGATGACGGACTCCTGGGGCGCGCAATACGGGCGGGTCCGCGATTCCATCGGCGGGCACTAGCGGACGGCGCTAGCGATTCGCCCGCGCAAACCCCGCGGCAGCACCGCACAGTCCCACTATGATCAGCGCCGATCCCCCGGCCGCCAGCGCCTCGGGCCCGTGTCCGCGGCCAGTGGTCTCGAGCAAAACGCCGAGTGGAAAAAGCACGGAGCCGGAAATAAGAGCGAGCGCAAGAAGCGAACGCGAGCGCGGCTCAAGCGCCACGCGATCAAAAGCGATCCCCAAAATAACCAGCAGCAAGCCCAGACCAATCCAATGGCCGTGCGCGTCCACCTGGCGAACATACACGAAGTTTCTTACAGCAGCATCCGCCAGAGCCGCCTGGGATTCGGGCATTTGCCGCTCGGCGGCGCGTATAAACCCGGTTGCGAGCGCCCCTCCAAGCCCGTCGAGCGTTTGATGCTCGACGAACACGGCGTAGTAGATGCCGTAGCCCATCCCCCAGGCAGCCAGCGCGAGGCCGCCGGTGATCAGAAGCTTGCGCGGTCGGATCACAAGCCCCCTCCCAGGGCGCGGAATTTGCCGGTGTATCCCGAGACGCCGACGAGCATTGCGAATAAGGCGATCATCACGAGCAGTCCAGCCACATCCGCAAGGCCGCCCGCCAGCAATCCAAAACGCAACTCCGAAAGAACGCACACGGGCAGTCCGAGAGAACCGACCAGCAAAGTGACGACCCAGATGCGTTTCCACTTCTCCTGATAGAAAACGTAGGGTTGAAAGAAGGCCACCAGAATGGCCAGGATTCCGAACTCGATCACGTGCGCGTGCGCCGCGATGTTCACCGCCTTCACGCCTTGCAAGCGGCCGTAGTCCGAGACGGCTTGATTTGCGGCGGGCAGCTCGCCTGAGGCGGCGCTTGTTGCCATGCGGGAAAGTAACTCGCTGTCGCGGGCTTCGAAACCATAGAGGTTCGCGGCTGCGTAGTAAGTTCCATGCAGGAAGCCGAGCAGAATCAGGAGTGTGCCGCCAGAGAGCAGAACGCGGCTGGCCCAACTGCGATCGCACACGGGGTCGTCCGGGGGCGGAGTCTGCGACTGCTGGCCCAGGCGCCGGAGGCCGCGGCATATTCCAATCAATTCGGCGACACAGACCGAGAGCACTAGCGCGCCGCCAAAGTCTGCAAGGATGCTGGCCCATCCGATTGCCCGGAGAGGACTCCCGGTGAGTCCGACGTAATGAATCAGGAAAACGCCGGCGGGCAGGACCGTTGCACCAAGAAGAAAAAGTTGCGCCAGCAATTTTTTTCGCTGCTCCGAGAATGCGACCAAAGGCTCGAGCAGCGCGAGGAGCAGAGCGAGGTAGCCAAAACTGATCATGTGCGCGTGCGCGTCCACTTTGGTGCCGCGATTCTCGAGATAGCCGCCGATGTTCCGAAACGCAGCCCGAGCGCTGTCCGGATCCTGGGCCCGGACGGCGTCGGTGGCGCTCAAAAGCGCGGCGCCGATGCGGTCGGCATTCGGGTGCAGGAGGAAGGCAGCGAAGATATCTCCGAGGATCATTCCCGCGAGGATCAGCGCCAACCCTCCGATCACGAGCAAGCGGCGCGCGTTTGGCGGAGGGATGTCCTGGGCGCTAGCTCCGGGCGTCCGGGGGTCAGGAGGGTGATGGATGGCATCTTCGCGCGCGCTCATGGCAGGCTCCGGCGAAATTCCAGCCGCATTCTATCAGTCGCGAGGGGGGAGGGGCGAGGGGGCGGGGAGAGGGAATTCGAGGCTGGTCCTGGAGGCGTGGTTTGTGGACTGCGCTAGGCACGCAGTTTCCCTTTCCCGGGCCGTTTTTGTTTCACTCGCCTATCCCGCCTGCCCAGGATCAGGCGCATTCCCAGGTGAAACAAGCTGATTAGGCAGGCCAGCCACAACAGCATTCCGAACAGAACTACAAGCCAGTTACCGGCATCGCGCAGCCGACCCCAAGGGACGTAGGCGCGCGTTGTAACGAACCTGCCCGCTAACGTGGGAGGCTGTTCCGGGGGAGTGATTTGTCGATCAGCGGCTCCCGGAACGGGCGACCAGGAAGTGTCTTGGGAATCGGCACACGCCTCTAGACCGAAAGGGGGCGGCGCCAGCAGGACAAAAGCCGAGAGCACGAGTGCGATCGAGTGTTTATGGAGATTCCGGCAACAGCCGATCGCGGGTTTAGATCTCAATTCCTTTCTCCGGCTCGGGAAGTCTGTCGCCTTTTCTCGCGCACCACACGTACAGCGTAGGCAGGACAAAAATGCTCATTGCCAAATTGACGATCAGGCCTCCGACAATGACGATTGCGAACGGGCGCTGGGAATCGGAGCCAATGGCATGCGACAAGGCGGCCGGGAGCAATCCAAGTGTGGCCACGAGCATGGTCATCAGGATCGGACGGAGCCTGAGAACGGCACCTTCCATCGCGGAATCCTCGATCGAGTTCCCGCGAGCTCGAAGTTGATTGATGTATTCGAGCAGGATGACGCCGGTTTGAACCGAAACACCGAACAGTGCCAAGAAGCCGACACCCGAGGAAACGCTGAAGTTGGTGCCGGAGACAAGCAGCGCGAACGAACCGCCAATGCCCGCCAGCGCCACGTTGGCGAGAATGAGCAACGCCCATTTAAACGAGCGAAACATGGTGTAGAGAATGAGAAAGATGACCAGGATGGTTAACGGCACAATCAGGAACAGCCGGGCCTGGGCGCGCTTCTGGCTCTCGTATTCGCCTTCCCAATCGATGTGGTACCCGCGCGGAAGCTGAACCTGGGCGTTCACCTTTTCGATGGCTTCCTGGACGGTGCTGCCAAGGTCGCGGCCCCGCACGCTGTACTTGATCGCCAGATACCGCTGGTTTCCTTCGCGGTAGATTTCAGAGCCGCCGTCTTGTTCTTTGATTTTGCAGAGCTGTGCGAGCGAAACGCGTTCGCCGGAAGGAGACAACAAACGGATGCTGCGGATGGCCTCCTGTGTGGTGCGGTACTCGGGGAGGTATCGAAGCACCAGGTCGTAGCGGGCCTCGCCCTGCAGTACTTGGGTGAGCGCGCTGCCGCCGGCAGCGGTTTGGATGGCGTCCTGAACGTCGGAAACGTTGATCTGGTAGCGCGAAGCTTGCTCGCGGTCCACTTCGAAATTGATGTTGGGCTGGCCGAGAACATGAAAGACGCCCAAATCCTCAATTCCTTTTACTTGGCGCAAGGTGCTGACGATCCGGTCGGCTTTTTCCTCGAGAACTTTCAAGTCGTCGCCATAAACCTTGGTAGCGAGCTCGCCTTTGACGCCGCTTACGGCCTCCTCCATGTTGTCCTCAATGGGCTGAGAAAAGCCCCAGCTCACGCCGGGAATCTTTGCGAGTTCGCGGGCCATGGCCAGGATTAGCAGCTCCTTATCCTGGCGGAACACGGGCCGCCATTGTTCCTTGGGCTTCAGGTCAACGAAATATTCGGTGTTGAAGAAGCCCGTGGTATCGGTTCCGTCATCGGGACGCCCGACCTGGCTAGTGCATTGAGGCACTTCGGGAAAAGAGCAAAGCAGGACGCGAGCCTGGCCGGAAAGGCGGACGCCTTCGCTCGGGCCCGTACTGGGGGCCAGTGTGCCGCGGACCCACAGCGCGCCTTCATCGAGGTGCGGGAGGAATTCCGAGCCAATGATGCCGCCGTAGGAAACGAATAAGGCCACACACAAGCCGAACACAGCAATGCCCACAGTGACGTAGCGATGCTCGATCGCCTGCCTCACGCCTCTGCGATAGGCAGTTTTCAAGAAATCCATCGCGGGGTTGCGCCACTCACGCGCGCCTTTCGAGAAAAATATGCTTGCCACCACCGGCGCAATCAGCATCGAGAATATCAATGCGCCCAGCAGAGCGAATGCCACCGTCCAGGCCATGGGGCGGAACAAACGCCCCTCGACCCTTTGCAATGTGAAGACCGGCAAGTAAGCCGTGATGATGATGGCGATGGCGTAAAACACCGGACGCTGGACTTCGTGAGCAGCTTCGCGAATCACCTCCAGGGTTGGTCTCGAACCGTCGACCTCGGGACGCTGGTGGATATGGCGGACGATGTTTTCGACCATCACGACTGCGCCATCCACGACCATTCCGAAATCAAGTGCCCCCAGAGACAGCAAGTTTGCAGGAATGCCCTCCAGATTCAGGCAAGTCGCGGCGAACAGGAGCGCAAACGGGATGGTGAGGGCCACGATCAGCGCTCCGCGCACGTTTCCGAGAAAAAGAAACAGGATGATGACGACTAAAATCATTCCTTCGGTGAGGTTGTGAAGGACCGTGTGGGTGGTGAAGTGGACCAAATCACTGCGGTCAATAAAGGGAACTACCTTTACGCCAGCCGGCAGCAGGCGTTCATTCAGCTCTTTGACTTTCGCGTGGATTCCCGCCAGGGCTTCATCCGCATTCGCACCCTTGCGCAACAGGACGATTCCTGAAACAACATCGTCGTTATCAATAATCTTGCCGTCTTCGCGATGGATGGCTCGTGCGAACTGGCCGAGCCGGATCTTCGGGCCTTGCGCGACTGTGGCGATATCCTTTACGCGCACGGGAGTGCCGGTCCGGGTCACTAGAACGGTGTTCTCGATGTCACGAACGTTTCTGACCAGGCCCACTTCGCGAATATTGACCTGCTGCAGACCTGCTTCGATGAAGCTGCCGCCCGCGTTCGTGTTGTTGTTCGAGAGTTGCTGCTCGATCTGCGCCAGGCTGAGTCCGTAGGCGATCAATTTGTTCGGATCCACACGGACTTGGTATTCGCGGGTGGGGCCGCCAAAGCTGGCAACGTCCACGATATCGGGAACGGCCTTGAAATTCTTCACGACCACCCAGTCTTCAATCGACTTCAACTCCATCACGTCGTACTGGGGATTGCTGCTGCGCAGGGTGAAAAAGTAGATTTGCCCTACCGGACTCCAGTCCGTGCCCATCTGCGGCACGACTCCGGTGGGCAGTGAGACTTGTGAAAGCCGCTCGAGAACCCTTTCCCGGTTCCAGGCGTTCAGCTCGACATCATCGAAAACCAGCTTGAGGTCCGAGAGTCCAAAGATGGAGAAAGATCGCAAATGGACCAGATGAGGGATGCCATTCATCACGATTTCCAGTGGAATCGTGACTTGCTGCTCGATTTGCTCCGCCGAGATTCCCGGCCACTGGGTGATGACCTCCACGTAGTTGTCGGCTACGTCGGGATAGGCTTCGACGGGAAGTTGGTGAAATGAGACCGCGCCCCAGCCAAACAGCAGGAGCGCGCCGGCGAGGACAAGAAAGCGATTCTCCAAGGCGAAGTCGACAAATTTGCGAATCATCTATTGCTCCACGGTGTTCTGGAACGCGAGTGCGTTCTGAACGACCTCTGTGCCGGGCTGGAGGCCTCGGAGGACCTCCTGCATGTTTCCGGGAAGCATGATCCCGCTTGAGACTTCCAGTCGCTCGAACCGTTTGTCTCCTGCGGCTAGGAAGACCCAATCGCGGTCGTGCAGATGAAGAATGGCAGTGGCCGGAACAGCCGTCCGCGCCTCAGGTCGCTGGCCGTAGAACGTAGCGGTAACGAACATGCCCACGCGCATCAGCCGTTCCGGGTTCGGGACTTCGAGGCGAACTTTAGCCGTGTGGATCGTGGGATCGAGAATCGGCAGGATGTTATCGATGCGGCCCTTGAGTACCCTGTGAGGATAGGCATTCAGATGAAGATCGGCGTACTCACCTAGGTGCACGGCGTCGAGATCATTTTCGTACACGTCACAGACGATCCAGACATAGGAGAGATCGGAAATGGTGAATGGGTTGGGGCCGGCGAGGCCCTGAACGCCAGCGGCGTTGGTGACCTGCTGGTCGGTGATCACGCCTGAAATCGGAGCGATGACATCCACGATCCCCGACGGATGATCCCGGTCCACGCCGAGAAGCCGCAATTGCTCGTTCGCGGTCTCCAGATCGACCTTGGCGTTCTGTTCGGTGTCCTCGGCTTGTTCCAGAATGCTTTTTGCCGTGGCGCCCTTGTCGTAAAGATCCTGGGCTCGTTCGAGCTGTTGACGCGCCAAGCGCTCGTCGTTCGCAGCTTTCAGGTACACCTGATATGCGCCGGACACGTCACTGCTGCGAACCCGCAGCAGCAACTGGCCTTTCGTGACTCGATCGCCAAGCCTGGCCTTGATTTCGACCACGCGCCCGGCGGCCAGGGAAATCACAGGCACCGAGCGCGCAATGTCCGGCTGCACCACTCCGGTAACATTCAGGGCCGGCGCCGCCTGGCGCTCAACTGCCCGGACCAGCGGAAACTGCTCTGGATGATCGACCTTGAAAACGCTTCCATCTTGCTCGCGCTCGACTCGGGCGGGCGGCGGGGCCTCCGATGCGGGGTCGCCCGTGCCCTTGCCACATCCTCCGATCAGGAGCGCAGCGGAAAAGGTAAGTGCAAGTAATGGGTACTTCTTTTGTGTCATGGGGTGTCCTCAGCTCGGGTTCAAAGCTTTCCATTCAGCCGCGAAACGAATCGCCGTAACGGAGCGGCGTGCTCCCGACGAGCGGAATTTGAGACCATCACGCGGCTGCACTCGGACGACCTGCGGAGAGAGAAATAGTCCGCAGGTGAAAGGTTCCGGGAGCCGTGTCGTTTGAAGTGCAGGGGTTAGAGGGGTGGTGCGCGGCCTCTGTGGGAGACTAGGAAGGGATCCAGAAGAAATCCCGGACTCAAATGCGGAATCGAATCCGGGTGCGATCGGAGGCGTGGCCGGACTCTGGTTTCCTCGGAAATCCCGGCACGCGATTGCGGAAGAACGCCAACTGCCTCTGTCGTTTGCTCGAAGGCCGCTGCCCAGTCTGTCGCGGGCTTGCTGAATGCTTGCGGGAAGGCCGTTGGGTCCATGCGCGAAAAGCCGCCATGGCCGTCATTGAGAAGGATCGCGACGGGTTCGCGGAGCCAGGTTGAGACGAGAACCAAGTCAATCGCACGGTCCCCATTCACGTCGCGGGCTTCGATCGAGAGCCCGCCATTCGGGCCGACGACACGAATGAATTGCCGCCCGGCGGTGGAAAGCTCGAGCTGTACCCAATAGTCGGTGCGGGAGAGGCCTCTTTGGCCCGGGTGAACGCTGGCTAGATCGGGGCGAAGGTCTCCATCGAGATCGTCGAAAGCAAACTGCGGGCCTGGCCCAGCGGATGGTAGAGATGCGTGCCGTCGATCGGAGCTGGCCGCGGCCGTGCCGCAAAGCAGGGCCAGCACCAACACTAACAATAAGGTTTTGAACAGAGGATAGCTCGGCGTTCGAAGGTTTTCTCCGAAGCCCTTCGGGAAACCCAAATTGGGAGCGGTTTTTTTCACGACTCGTGCCCCAACACCTCTAAAGGACACGGTACCATCCGTCAATCCCACTCGTAAACCGGAAATTCCCGAGAGTAAATAGTTAATCGCCGGCGAGGGCGGCGGAGGAGGTGCGTTCTTGGGTGACCGAGTCGGCCAGGACGCGCCGGACAGGCGCGAGCATGGATGCGGGAACAGGGCGTTCGCGCGGGACGCCGAGTTCGGCGACTTTGCGGGGGTATTCGCGGCGGCGGTCCAGCCACAGGCCAAACTCCTCGAGGAGGTCGCCGGCCATATTGGGATCATCGGTGCGTTCGACGCCCCAGAAGCGCAGGCGCTCCTCATTTTTCTGGAGATGCTGCAGCGCTTCGGCGAGCTTTTTCATCGCGCCGTTAAAGGAGGAGGCCAGGAAATAGACCGGGAGTGTCCAAGCGCTGCGTCCAAACAGGGCGCGGACGCGGACGTTGTATTTCCCGTTCTGGGTTTTCTCAATGGCGCAGACGTATTCATTTGCGGATGAGGCGGCTCGCGTGGGCACAGTATTCCTCAGTTTTCCGTTGACGGCCATGATTCCCGGAGTCGCCGAACCAGTGTGGCGGCGACCGTTCGTTCCAACCACGGGAAGCGCTTCAATGCTGCTAGCCTTCGACCTTTTTATGCGCATAGGGATGCTCCTCGGGTTCGGGATTCCTACTGGCCAAGCACTCGTCAGGCTGGAAGGTGCCTGTCATCAGGTCAGGCCCCGCTGGCTTCGGGGCAGGCTCTGCGGATCCCAGTATTCTAGCGAAGAGCGGATTTCAGGGCAAGGGGGAGCGCAAAATTATTTAAGTCCATTATTTACTGTTATTTACTGGCTAGGTTGTGCGGCTTAGGCGTTTCAAGGCGTCGGCGTTAATCACTAGCTTGCCTTCCTTTTTGAGGCGATCCTCAAGTGCGGTGCGGAAGGCGTCGAAGGCGGCAGCTTGCTTGGATTGGAGCAGTTGTTGACGGATTTGGTCGGCTTGCGCGGCAAATTCTGATGGGTTCACGGGCTGATGGCCCACAACCCGGTAGACCAGCCAGTTTCCCCCGACTTGCGCTGCCGGACTGACCTGTCCAACGGACATCCCGAAGGCGGGTTCTACCTGACGGCCGGAGCCCAAGTCAGGGATCGTGCCGGTGCGCGAGACGTCCTCTGATGTTTTTGTTTCGAGATCGAGAGATTTGGCGGCTTTTTCGAAGGGCGTGCCGGCTAGGGCGAGTTTGGCCAGCTCATTCGCTTTCGTGCGCGCGAGTTCCGCGGACTTCTCCTGCTGATAATCGCCGAGGACGCGATCGCGGACTTCGGCAAGCGTGCCTTGATGTGCGGGCTGAATTTCCTTCACGGTGAGGATGACGAAGCCCTGTGGAACCTGAAGGGGCGAGCTAAGCTCACCGGGTCGGAGCTGGCCGAGCGCCTGGTGCAAATCCGGGGTGTTGCCCAGACCGCCCAGGGGATCTGTCGAGGAGGCCGGAGGGGCTTCGCCCAAGACGAGATTGAATTTCTTCGTAAGGTCCTCGAGCGGCTGGCGATTCGACTGACGGACGGCTGAGGCCATTTGGTTGGTAATGTTGTTCGCCTCCTGCTGTGCTTTTTCGTCGAGCAGGATGGGGAGGATCGTGTCGCGAACCTCCTCGAAGGGCTTGGTGTGAGCGGTTTCGCGGTCGATTACTTTGATGATGTGAAAACCGTATTGCGTCTTGACCAGGTCGGAGAGGGAGCCTTTCGGGAGGCTGAAGGCGGCCTGCTGAAATTCGGGAACGGTCTGGCCTTCGACAATCCAGCCGAGATCGCCGCCTTTAGGCTTGGTCGCATCGTCTTCGGAGAATTTCTTCGCGAGATCTTCGAAATTCGCGCCTTTCTTGGCTTTGTTCAGCACATCCTGGGCCTTGGCGCGGATTTCAGCGACTTCGGCGTCGGTTTTCCCGATGGTCTTGAAGAGGATGTGCTGGACGTGGGAGCGGTTCTGCACCTTATACTCATCCAGGTGGGAGTTGTAATAAGCACGCAGGGCGGGATCGTCCACGTGGGTGTCGGCGCGCAATTTCGCAAGATCGAGCAGCGCGTAGCGCGCCGCGCGCTTCTCGGGAACCTGATAGCGCGAGGCGTTCTTCTGGAAAAATGCGTTCAACTCGGTGTCGGTCGGGTGAATGGTCTGAGCGAGTTCGGTGGGCTTGACCAGGGCGTATTCAATTTTGACTTTCTCGTTGCGGCGGCGGAATTCCTGTTGGATTTCGGCGGGGGTGACGGAGATGCCGTCGGTGATGATGGCTCGGAATTTCTCTAGCAGCATCTGGCCGCGGAGAAAAGCCTCGAAATCTTCGACCGACATGCCGGCGCGCTGCTGGACTTCCAGGGCATAGCGGTCCTTCAGCCAGGTATCGCCGGCGAAGGCGGTAGGGATAATTTGTTTGATGCGCTCGGTCTCCTCTTCGGGAGTGATGCGGATGCCCAGGCGCTGCCCTTCGAGTTCGAGCGCGCGCTGAAAGACCATCTGGTCGAGAATCTGCTTGGCGTAAAGACCCTTCAGCATAGGAGGGATGGACTGGCCATGAGAGACCTGGTTGAGCTGGCGCTGCACTTCCACGACCGAGATATCCTGTCCGCCGACGGATGCAACCGTGTCGGGACTGTTCGAGCCCGCAGAGCCGCTGTAGAGACCTGGGATCAGAGTGATGACCATGCTGAGGCAGATCAAGGTCAAGATCACGGTCATGGTGATCTTGATCCAGCGGTTTCGGTCCAGGTCTCGCTGCTGAATACTCTTCAACATATCCCTAGTGGCCCGCTCCAGAGCAGCAAAGCACTCCATTATAGAAGAGTTGGTGGGGGCGGCTCAAGTGCATCGTTGGGATGGCAATGGGCTACTTTGAAATGGCCGCTGCTTGGCTTCAAATGTCCTTCTTTGGCATACTGCGTGTATGCCAAAGCGGAATAAGCAGTCAAAATCTACGTCAGATGTGAATCAAGTAGCCTACAATCTGGTGCAACTGTCCACACAAAAGACAGAAATTGACGATTCTCCTCTGGCTTCATTTATTCTTTCGCAGTACATGGCAAAGATCGGGAAAAAAGGGGGCAAGATTGGTGGGAAGCGCCGCCTCAAGACCATGACCGCCAAAAAGCGGAAAGATGTTGCACGCAAAGCAGCACGTGCGCGCTGGAAGCATCAGGTTACATCCAGGACGTGATTTGCATGATCCATCGTGACTTTGAATCGCGAAAAGAATCCGTTCTGTCCTAGAAGTCCCAAACCCACATGCTCTAGACTGTCGCAAAATCCAGCATAAAGATCGAACTCGAAAGCGATTTGCGAAGGATTGTCAAACGTCTGAACAATGACGTGAATGTCGTCAAAATATGCGTTCTGTGGTTGATTTGCCGTTCCTGAAAAAACGTAAACGTTTGGATTGGGTATTGGGACTCCGAGGGCGATACCTACCGATGCTGCGAAAATGCACTCATCTGCCCCGGAGTCCACGATGGCAAGAGTATTGACCGTTTTGTTGCCACGCTGGAGCGCCAATTGAAGGATGGGACGCTTTATCTGGTTTCTCGTTGGAAACGCCGCTTGTGGCGGAGTTGGAAAAGTGAAAAATGGAAACTGCATTTTACAAAATCAACGCGCTGACAGGGGGCACCTTCATAACGATTGGTTCCTCTACGCCAGCCTTCCTCGCGGTTTCGAGAGCCTCTTCCAGAGTTTTGCCAGTCCCGACGATTTTGCTTCTATCCCGCGATAGGGCAATCCACTCGCCGATAGGGGCGCCTTTCAAAACTCCAGTGAGGTCAACCGCCATACATGGAGCACTCACCTAGGGCCTCCTTTGGCTAGGACAGTTGGTTAGATGCACATCTGTCTCCAAACGCTTCATTGATTCTACGGGCCTTAGCTGCACCTTACTGGTTCATTCGGGAAATCTAGTTGCACATTAGTCTTAGTGACTTCCGGTGGGTATAGTACGTTGGTACCAAAGAATTTCCCGCACGTTGATAGTACGACACAGCGGAAAAGTCAACAAGAACTCTTGACATGCTAAAGCGGCTTTGGCATAATGCCGCTCATGAACAAGCTTACACGAACAGCGAACCCAAGCTGTAAATTGCCTAATTGAAGGTTGCTCCATCCGGGCAACCGTCGGCATGACGGGGATTGCGAAAAAAACCGTTATGCGCTTGCTCCGCGAATTCGGTGAAGTTTGCGAATCCTACCAAGACCGCGTACTTCGCAACCTGCCTTGCCGTCGAATACAACTAGACGAGCTATAGGGCTTCAACTATTGCAAGGCCAAGCCCCTCACTCCCGAAATCGCGGACAGGATTCCGGGCGCTGGCGATGTTTGGCTTTGGGTTGCGCTCGATGCGGATACGAAACTTGTTGCAGCTTGGCGGCTAGGTGATCGCAATGCTGGCACGGCATTCGCTTTTGCTCATGACCTGAAAAACCGTCTTCGGAATCGCGTGCAAATTACAAGCGACGGCCATCGCGTGTATCTAACCGCGATTGAAAGTGCCTTTGGTTCAGAAGTTGATTACGCGATGCTCGTCAAGATATATGGCGCAGACCCTCGCGAAGAAGAAACGCGCTATAGTCCGGCGCAATGCACAGGGATTCAAATGTCTGTGATTAGCGGTCGCCCTGACCCAAAGCATATTTCCACTAGCTTTGTGGAACGGCGAAACTGGTCAGTTCGCACCGCCATGCGGCGCTACACGCGTTTGTCCAACGGTTTCTCTCGCAAAATTCAAAACCATGCGGCGGCGGTTGCTCTAAACTACTTCGCCTACAACTTCATCAAGATTCATCGTACACTTCGCGTCAGTCCGGCAATGGCCGCTGGCGTCACAGGCCATTTGTGGGATGCTGGCGAACTGGTCGGATTTCTGGAAGCCGAAGAGAGCGCGGAAGGAGCGGCGTAAATAATGGACGATGAGGAGCGCATTAGCGGCTTGCTGGAGATGGCTAGCCAGCGCATGAAACGATTTCACGAGCTGGAAGAGATCGAGTGGAAAATCAATTTCTCGATTTGGGCTTTGTTGGGAGGTGTCGCCTATCTATGGGTGACCGGCCACATGACGATGCCCGCATGGTTGAAGAGTCCATGTGCTTTCCTCCTGGCACCGATTCCGGCAATGCTTCTGCACGGCGTAGCATCGTTCATGCTGCACAAGCAGGAACAAACGGAGGCGGAATTCCGCAACCATTACAGAGATCAAGCTGAGGAGTTAGTGAGCAAGTCAATTCCCAAAGATAAGTTTCACTACTTATGTGGTCTCAGAGGGCGCTACTGGGGATGGATCGCTTGGGAAGTGATCGTGACGTTAGTTCTATCTGAGGCTGTCCTGCTTCTGATGCGGACAACAACCCCAATTCCAAAGTAGCCCACTACCGTTGGGATAGGCTTTGAGTCCCACGGGCGCGATCCGAGGCGCCTCCCCGGCCACTCATTGCTCGGAAGTCTGGTTGTGACCTACGGTTGAGCCCGCACGGCGACCGAGCCACGATCTAGATTCGACGCCGGTAGGAATTCTTGTCAGGAGTAGCGGCCAGCGGCGCGGTGCTCGTAGGTGAGAGCTTCGAGAATCCTTTCCGCCGAGAGGGTGTTCCCCGCCGGTAGCGTCAGCTTCGATTGCAGACGACGCAGGATTTCATCGGCCATTCGGTATCGGATGGTCGGCTCGAGATCGAGGCGGCGGTTCAGGAAGGATTCAATGAGCGCGTACTCTTCGGCCGAGAGGTGACCGCCTGCGAGAAATGAGAAAGCGGGGACGCCCGGGTCCCGAGCGGTTTGCCAGGCGGGTTTTAAGTCGCCGAAGGAAGATTCCCGGACCACCAGTGAGCCCACGATTAAATCACCGAGGCGCTTATTTTCCTTGTTGAGGATAGCGCTTGCGATGCCTATTGCATAAAGGGCTGGCAGCCAGTCCACGATGCGCATCAGGTTCCGACCGATCGATTCCGCTGCGGTTAGGGGACGGCCGGAATCTTTTATCACGCGAATGCCGGCCTTGCGCTTGCCGGGAGTCTGGCCGTTCCAAAGAATCTCGAACAATGCGAAATAGCCGAAATAAAGGAGAAAGAAAAAAAGGATCAGTAATCCTGCGGCCCAAGTGGTTGCCACTGGGTAGACGGCGGCAAGAGATCTGATCAGCATTCCTCCGCCCAGGCCAGCGACCAGGGCGACCCCCATTTGAATCATGGTATCGAAGGCCAGCGCCAGGAAGCGACTGCCGATGCCCGCGACGGCGAAATCAAGTCCCGTCTGTTCGGGTGTCTCAATGGTAAGCTTGTCGGCGAAAACGCCTAGAGGATCGTCCGGGCCAGGTAGGTTCGAAGGCATGATATCCATCCGGTGGCTCGAAAAACGAAAACCCTATTGGGCACGACTGGAAGGGCTCGTCGAGCGATCGGGCCGCGGGGTCACCGCGCTCAGCCACAGCGAATTACAGGAACTCGGCCTATTGTATCGCCAAACCGCTTCAGACCTCGCATCCGTTCGCGAGGATGCCGCGAGCAGGCTACTTGCCGCCTACCTCAACGAACTCCTCGGACGGTGTCACAATCTAATCTATTCGGGTCAGAAACAGAAAGTCAGCGGGATCGTTCGATTCTACCGTGAAACGTACCCGCGGATTTTTCGCGAGACGCTACCGGAAACACTGCTAGCCTTAGGGATTTTTGCACTGACTGGACTCGGGGCCTGGGTGGTGACGATTCACGATCCCGGATTTGCTCACCGGCTGCTAGGCCCACGCATGATGGAGTCGATTGAACAGCGCAAGATGTGGACCGATTCGATCGTCACCGTCAAGCCCCTGGCTTCTTCCGCAATCATGACGAACAATCTTTCCGTGGCCTTCACCGCATTCGCGATGGGAATCACCGCGGGGATAGGAACAATTTGGATGATGATCGTAAACGGACTGCTCTTGGGTGTGATTGGGGCGTCCACTTGGCGGGCCGGCATGGCCCTGCAACTTTGGAGTTTTGTTGCTCCTCACGGCGTGCTGGAATTGCCGGCAATATTCATTGCCGGGGGAGCCGGACTGGAGATAGCGCGCGGACTATTGTTTCCAGGGCTGCTGGCGCGGCGGGATTCACTTGCTATGGCCGGCGGCCGTGCTGCGCAGTTGCTTTTGGGGACCATCCCGATGCTGGTGGTTGCGGGAGTAATCGAGGCATTTTTTTCTCCCAGTGGAGCGCCGGTTTTGTTGAAATTCCTCCTCGCGGCAGTGCTTTTCCTTGCGTTGTTGAGTTACCTGTTTCTGCACGGACGAGTTCAGGAGAAAACAATCTAGATCAGGTTGCGTTCTTTGATTTCCAAGTACTGATTCACCACAGCGGAGGCCAGCAGGCCGGGAACAAGTTCGAAGGCGAACACCCCGTGCCGGCGGAGGCCGCGCAGCAACAGATCGCGGCGTTGGACAATCTCAAGCGCAGCTGCTTGACGATACATCCCTTCGGCAGTTGCTGGTAAAGAGTTGGCCAGGTTTGCGAGATCGGGCTGACTCACTGCGCTGAAAACCACCAGGTGTCGCCGCGCGATCTCGGCCGCGTATTCGATCACTTCTGGCGTGGTCGGAGTTTCGGCGAAATCGGTGATCCAGACCACCAAGCTTCGCTGCCTTTGCTCGGTCAACAATACGCGCGCGGCACGGGAATGATCAGCCTCGAAAGCCTCGCCGTGAACTTGCGCGAGGCAATCCACAATCGCGCGAAGATGCACTAAGCCCCGGTGGGCCCCGATGTTGTATTGAATAGAGCGCCCATAAGCGAGCAGCCCCACTCGATCGCCGCACTGTGTCGCCACCTGCGCAAGAGACAAGGCGGCATTCGTGGCGTAGTCGAGCTTCGAGAGTCGGATATCGCTTCCGCCCCGCTCGACTTCAGCCCGCAAGAGCCTCCCGGCATCGAGCACAATCCATACCACCTGGCTGCGTTCGATTTCAAACACGCGGGTGGTGAGCTGGTGGCGGCGCGCCGTAGCAGTCCAGCAGATATCGCGCCAATCGTCTCCCCGGCGGTATTCACGGAGGCTCTGGAATTCCCTTCCCATGCCGCGTTGACGGCGGCGCCGTCTCTCCATCTCCACCTGGCGGCTGCGTATCAGATAGAGAGCCTGCTGTCGGGCTTCCTCGAGATCGGGAAAGACGCGAACCGTCTGGGAGAGTTCGGCAGCCGCCCAACGCTCGGCGAAGCCGAACTTTGATTGATAGCGCAGAAACAATCGTCCCAAGAGGATGTCGCCCCGCTGCCGGGGGAGAATCTGATAGTGCTCGAGAGCCTGCTCTCCGGCGGCGGTGAAAAGCTCGAGCCTGGGTGGAGTAACACGGAGGGACCTTGGTGTTTCATCCAGGAGATAGCAGCGAATCGCGATGCGGCCCAGGTTGCGGAGCGAGATGGTGACGCCGCTCGCCCGAGCCAACGAGGGGGCACGCTCCCAGGTGCGTCGCCCCTCTATCTCGGACGGTTTTGGCAGTCGAAGAAAGTCGGTCACGAACATCACGACGGCGAGCAGATCCCACAGGAACATCCCGGCGATCAATCGAGGCAGCCACCACGCCGGAACCAGCCAGAGCAGGCCCAAAAGCACCATCAGGAAGAACCGCGGCCCGAACCCAAACGAAAGCCGGTTCAACCGCTTGGCGCGCGCCGACACTTCCGCCGGTACCAGCGGCTTAGGCCCGCTAAATCCCGCACCCTCATTCATTTTGGCACTTCTACAGACGCGACCACTTGCGCGATTACCTGGTCCGTTGTCAGCCCTTCCAGGTCCGCTTCGGGCTTCAACAAGATGCGATGTCGAAGAACCGGGAGCGCCGCAGCCTTCACGTCGTCGGGCAGCAGGTAATCGCGACCGTCCATTCCGGCCAGCGCGCGCGCTACAAAGAACAGACCAAGGGCCGCGCGCGGGCTGGCGCCCAATGAAATCGCGGGCCAATCGCGCGTGCGGCGGGCGAGCGAAACCACATAGGAATAAAGCGCCGGTTCCACGCGCACAGTCTCAATCTCGCGGCGAGCCGCCGCCAGCAATGCGGGGTCAACAGGGGAGAAAGCGATCTCTTCGAGCCGCCTCGGGTCGTAGCCCCTCTCATACTGTGAAAGTATCTGCATCTCTTCCTGCACGGAAGGATAGTTGACGCGAATCTTGAGGAGGAAGCGGTCGAGTTGCGCTTCGGGAAGCGGATAGGTGCCTTCAAATTCAATCGGATTCTGCGTCGCGAGGACCGTGAAATTTCCAGAGAGGGGATAACGGACGCCGTCGATGGTGACCTGACGTTCCTCCATGGCTTCGAGCAGCGCTGCCTGTGTTCTCGGTGAAGTTCTGTTGATTTCATCCACCAGCAGCAAATCAGTGAACACCGGCCCGCGGTGCAATGAGAATGTGCTGTTACCCATGTTGAAGACGTTTGTTCCGGTGACGTCGGCGGGCATGAGGTCGGCTGTGCATTGGACCCGCCGGAAGTCCAGGCCGCAGATGCGGGCCAGGGACTTGACGGCCAGCGTCTTGGCCAATCCCGGGACACCCTCAATTAAGGCGTGGCCCTGACAAACAAGAACGAGGAGCAATTGATCGACAACTTCTCTCTGCCCGACGACGACTTTTGAGAGTTCCTGGCGAATGTGTGTGGTGAGTGCCGGAAGATATTGCACGGCTAGGTTTTCTCCTGGTGGAATTGTGTTCGGACATCCAGTCTTGCCACACGGCGGCCAAGATTTCGGACCACATCAAGCGCCACTCGTGGTCCGAGCTTGGCGGCACCCCTCGCGGCGCGTGCCCTCTGGAGTAAATCGGCAAGCCCAGCATCCTTCCAGCCGAGCCGCTGGTTCGCCGCTTGCGCCAAATCGGCATCCGGCACGTCGGCTGGCAAACCCAACTGCCTGGTCAACAACGAGCGAAGGCGTAGGTAAGAAATAGTTACCACCGAGGACGCTGCTCCGGCAGACTCGTACAATCCTCCTAGAGTGTCCACAAATTCCAGTGGCGAGAGACGCGATACTTTCCAGGGAGGATAAGTGGGACCACTCCGGCGGCTAAATGTAAAAACAACCGCGACCGCCAGCAGCCCGAATTGGAAAAGGCTCCAGGCCAGCGAAGTCTTCTGGATGTAACTCCACAGCGAGCTGCGTTGACCGTGGAAATACTCATCCCAATAGATTTGCACTGGTTCTTGAGAGAACCCGTCCGTGACGGAGTTCAGAAAAAAGTTGAGGTTCTCGTCCTGCGTGATACCTGCGTTTGTCAGCGGTGTAGACCCGGCCCACCAGAGCACTTGCCCATGGCCCAAATTCCAACTCACCACGACCGGAGAGGAGTCTCGACCGTAAAGTGCCAGTTGTGATTCATTGAGTTGGCCCCAATACGCCTTGGCGAGGATTGACACATGTTGCGCGCCGCGTCCGAGTGGGGTCGGCATGTTCGGCGAAAAAGTCTTCGCCACTGGATCAGGTTCCTCGTCTGAGATGTCGGCGCCCGGAAAGAATTCCTGTATTCGTGAGCCGGTAAAAAGGACATGTCCACCTCTGTTCACGAATTCCGTCAACGCTTTCCGTTCCCCCTCGCTAGCAGACTGTCCGGGTTCGGCCAGGATCAACATAATTTCGTCAGCATCTACATCTGCCAGTGCGAGCAATTCGGTTGGCGGCGACTCCCAACGGCGTACGGAAGGATGGAGTTTCGCGAGGAGTAGATAGGCGGCCTCCGCGCCCCCCGACTGGCCCGAGTAAGTGGAAGGCACCGGGGAGTTAAACTGTTCGCCCGGGGGAGAGAGAATCACACTGGCAGTCATCATGATCACAAGCAGAGCGCCGCCAATGAGGAGAAGCTTGCGATCTGAGTCGGCTATTCCAAACGGCATCCGAGCGCCTCCAATTGCCGCATCGACTCCTGGAAATCTTCCGGACTAGCGCCGCGATCCGCATACCAGACGCGTTCAAGCCGCGCCGTAAGCACGGCCAACGGTTCGCGAACAGGGATGCTCGGAACCAGGTCCACCGCGACCTCCTGGTTTACGATAGAGAGGTATTCGCGGGGAGTTTTTGTGCGGTCTCTCGGCAGCGCTTGAATGTCTTGCAACTTGACGATCCCGGCCCAGTACGCGGAATGGACGGCTTCGCGAAAATCTCGGCGATTCGCTGCTTCACGCGCCGCGCGAAGCCATTCCTGCCATAGGCGCGCTCGAACCATGGTTTCGTTTTTCGGCAGGGAATTGAGGTTGTCTCTGTTAGCGATGAAACGAATCACCGCAAGAGCGATCCCCCCGACTGCGCCAAGAATCATGAGCCAGAATAGGATCTCACCTCCGATGGGGTGGCGTCCGACGGCCGCCAACAACTTCACCAATTGCCGCTCTAACCAGGCCGCCATTCGTTGTCGGAGCACCTCCCAGGGCGTGGGCGGCCTGATGCCTGCGAAATCCGGTCTTTTCAAAATTTGATCCAGCTCTGTTCGTGCTTCGCCGGCTTCAGTCGCTTTGCCTGAGGAAAAACCTTGGACCTCCTCACTCATGTGCTGGACCCAAACCCTCCCCTTCTCGGGGGAATTAGCGGCGAGTTCGTTCCGCAACGGCGCAGTGGAAATCGAGTAGGTGCGGTCGGGTGTGGAGACGGTCCAGCTGCCCGGGAGAGAATCCCGCAAAGCTGCCATTTCAGAGGGCGAAGGGTTTTTCTTAAGAGTTTCAGTGAGACGGTGCAACAGGACTAGAAACGACGTGGCATCGTAGCTGCCATTTGGGGGACGAGCGTGGTCGGAAGCGCCATCCTGTTCGCGGTCGAATGCCGCAAGTGTCCCGGCGCTGTATACCAGGAACAGGGCACAAAGGAGGCTATGTTTCATGAGCACCGGTCGGGAGCAGTGGGTCCTCGTTCCGTGAAATTAGGTGAGCGTCGTTGGAACTCCCGCGGTTCCGGGCGAGAGACTGCCACTGGGATTCATCATGAACTGCAAGTCGAAGGCTTCCTTGCGCACACGCAAATCGAAGTAGAACACAGCAGCAGCGATTGTGAAGACCGGACCGACCAAAACCTCTGCGAGAAAGGCCCCCACTTGCGTGACAGCAAACCACACTCGGAACATGCTCGGATCTTTCATCGAGAGAATCATCCCGAAAGTGAAGGGCATCAGGAACAAGAACATCGCCGCGTAGATCAGAATGATGTACAGGACGTAAATAACAAACGACCTCCCGGCGTAATCCTTCGTCAGGTTCCAGCTTCGTTCCAGCGAAGCGCGCGCCCCCAGATCCTCCAGCAGCGCGGAAGGCACGGCGACGAGCAGCCGGCAGGCAATGTAGATACCCGGAATGATCAGCAAAATGAAACCGCCCATGATTGCCAGACCGTTCAGGCACGTCACTCCAAATAAATTTCCCAGCTGCCCGCGCATTCTTCCAAACGAGGCGCCGATGGTTGTCTTTCGTCCCAGGTACAGCTCGGAAACAGCAAAAACCGTTCCACCCTGTGCAAACAAATACGTCACAAAGTAAATAATCACGCCGATGAAGAATCCAACGATTCCAAAGGCCATCAAGCCGTTTGAGGGGGTTGGCAGCTGCCCGGCCGCCCGTGCCGTGGTACTAACCGGCGGTTTCACTGCCGCCGCTTGCGCCAAATTCAATGCCAGGGTCAGGAGATGCGGGAGAGCAGTGATTCCCATAAAGAGTACGAAATTTCGGCGGTACAGTGAGAAGGTTCGGTCCAGGATTTCGCCCAGCGACAAAGGACGCAGATCCAAGTCAGGCATGCAATCCTCCTTCTTGCCAGCGGGCAACCGTTATTTAGCGATGCACTGTACCAAAGGGGAAGAGAAAAAGCGAATCCGAGCGGTCGTTGGCGGCCGCGCTCGGGCTTTAGCCCTCGCGAACGACTGATTGTCATCGGCCTTTCGGCAAGAGTCCAATTAAGACATCGATCGGGTCATTGAATTGCTACTTCCATTCTCCGGTAGTCCGATTCGAGACTGCCCGTCAAGGGTGTATCAGAGTTGGGATATGCTATTTTCTCAGGAGCCCGTTCGGAGGCGCGCCTTTGTCAGCCAGAGCGGCGAGTTTAAGCTGTGAAATGTTCGAAGGCGAGCGAGTGCGTCAGTAATTCGCGCACCGTGCCAGGATATTCGGCAGCGTAGTTGACAAGCTTTTGCTTATCGGTTGGCTTGAAATCGATCTCATCAAGCGCTGGAGTGAGTCCTGCCTGCAGCGAAAGATAAATCCAGTCCAGCAAAGCCTTTTCGGGCTCGGCGATGCGATATTTCGAATAGCAGGTCTGTTTCTCGACAAATCCCCCGAAAAGGCGTTTCGAAATCGTTCGGAACGTGATTGCGAAACTTGGCGTTCGATCGGGCCATCACTAGATCTAGATCGGAACTCCCTTGTTAACACATTGATTTGGCGCATTTTAACCATAGCCACCTCAAGTTAGTGCTCTCCGGCCTCTCCGCACTGCGGTCCTTTCGGCTCAGCTAAGAGCGGGATCAGCAGAGTGTAATATTATTAAATACGTCCTGAAAAGTGCATCCACAGCGAAATATACTCCTATGAATCAATATTTCAGTACGGAGTGCTGAACTAAATATATGGAATCGATGATTGTGTCAAATAAGCTAGTCGAAGGGCTGCAATCCTCACAACTACTACCAAAAGGCCTTAGGGCCAAGTCATTGCAATCCAATTATCGACTCTCACTCCCAGAAGGTGCATTTGAGGTGGATTTGATCATTGAGTTCAGCTTTCAACCAGAAGGAATTCGAGTGGTGTCGGCGATTGAGTGCAAGTCTCGACTGTCTCCCCAGGACGTGCAACTAGCTGCCGTACGACTGAGGCGGATCAGAGAAAAAATCAGAGATTTTATGCCCAGCGGACAAAAGGAACCCTGCCTTATGGTGGCGGCGCCTTATATCTCACAATCAACCCAGGATGCATGTAAAGCACTGGGACTCGGGTACATCGATAATTTGACCGGGCGCGGACTGTCGCCTTCAGGCAACAGGTAAGCCCGCAAATGGACTTGACCATTGTTGGTCGTATGGCACACTTCTAATGTGCTAATTGGAACACACAGCCGGTACAGAAAGAATGCCGGGGTAGTGTTCAGCCTCAAGTATCTCATCGTCTGGTGCCCAAAGTACCGACTTAAAGTTCTCCTCGGTGATGTCGAGACGAGACTCAAAAACGTGTTGTACTCAGTTGCGGCACAGTACGGCGTGCTCATCGAAGTCATGGAAGTGCTGCCGGATCATGTTCGTCTTTTCGTGTCGGCAGATCCAACAAGATGCGTAGCCGAGATCGTCAACAGACTCAAAGGCGCATCGTCTCACATTCTTAGGAGCGAGTTTCCACATCTGGTCTCGAGAATGCCTACCCTGTGGTCGCGTTCGTATTACGCTGGCACAGTCGGACACGTTTCAGAATCAACAGTCAAGAAATACATGGACAATCAAAAAGGACGGTAATGCGAAAGACGTTCAAGTATCGGTTGCATCCAACGGCAACTCAGGTTGAGTTGTTGAGGATGCAATTGTCTGAGGCCTGCCGTCTGTATAATGCGGCACTGCAAGAACGTCGAGATGCGTACCGGACTCACAAAAAGTCTTTGAACTACTACGACCAAGCAAACCAACTGAAAGACATTCGCAACAACGGTGATCTCTCGCTTCCGAACTACCATTGTGCTCAAGATGTTTTGAAACGCATAGACAAAGCGTTCCAGGCTTTCTTCCTCAGAATCAAGCGAGGACAGAAGCCCGGATTTCCGAGGTTCAAATCATCGCGACGATATGACAGCATCACGTTCCCGAGTCACGGTGATGGAAACAAACTTCTTGAGAAGCATCTCCGAGTACAGGGTGTGGGAGACATCAAGATCAAGTTGCATCGTCCTGTGGACGGTGAGATCAAGACAGTCACGGTGAAGCGCGAAGGCCATCAATGGTACGTATGTTTCTCGGTCAAAT